>Ga0209019_1000056_pt1 | contig 45445 bp, 41 predicted proteins | sample METZYME_3_300m_FD_187549 | JGI IMG/M metagenome (GOLD analysis project Ga0209019, IMG submission 187549) | Marine microbial communities from oxygen minimum zone in mesopelagic equatorial Pacific - METZYME_3_300m (SPAdes) (version 2) | ecosystem: Environmental > Aquatic > Marine > Oceanic... | reverse complement strand
CCACTGGAAAAGCAAACCCATGCAATAATACAGCATGCGTAAAGGTCAGAGCTCACAAAGGTGGAGCAGCAAGAATTAATCAAATTGTAACATCAGTAAGTCCAGGAGGAGGAACAAATGCAGCAGATTGGGCAAAACAGGCTAAAGAATATTATTTACATAAATCTTTATCACCCATTGATAAAAATCTATCCTGTCAAAATAGCTATGTATTAGTTATTGGAGATGGAGTTTGGGGCAATCATAATTCAGCTAAAAATATTGTTACAACTTTATTAAATAGTCACAAAATTAAAACTTTTACAGTTGCTTATGGAGGAGGAATAAGTTCATCGGGTATATCCAACTTTAGAAAAATGGCACAAGCAGGTGGCACCAATGATGTAATTATTGCCAATACAACCGCTTCTTTAAAATCGCAATTGAAAGCTGCGATCTCCCAAATTATTGCATCAAAATTATCTAAACCTATTTTTGGATTTTGAATATGGATGTTGAATATTTTTGGATTTCTTTTCTTTAAAATTATTGATGGTTGATTGAATATTGTCATATTGGTTTATGTATCTTAATCTAATGGACTGAAACATATTTGCATCTCTATTACAGAGTCCACGATAGACTCTCTCAGTTACACTAGAAGTATTTAATATTGGGTTGGGTTTTGCATAGGATGCATTTACAAGACCACTATGATCAAAATCGTATGGTACTGCAATTAATCTAGTATTTAAATATAACATTTCGACATTGTGTTGGTATGCCATTGACCAGTCAGTATTACCAATCATATAAGAAAAAATAGCAAAGTTTATAGCAGAAGAATCTGTTACAGCAAAAGGGCTTACTCTTCTATCAGGAAATTTTTTTGCGTTTATTCTTTTTGCAACTTTTGAATTGTCTTCAACTAAGAAAGCAAACATATTATGTTCAATTTTTTTATTTCCTTTTATCTCAATTATTTTTAAAGTAAGAGGTTGTGTTTTTAGATGTACGGATGAAAAATTTTCGTACAATTTATATGCCATCCACTCTTTATATATGAGTTCATCTTTATTGCTTTGATTTTGACAGGGAACTACAAGTTTAAGAGTTCTGAAGTTTTCAAAGATGGTATTATTTGCATGTTTTTTTGAAATTTTTATTTTCATTGGCTTGAAGTAGCATAATCTTTTTCTAAAATTTCCCCTTACCCTTACTTTAATTTTTATGGTATCATGTTGTCCATCGTTAGATGCATATATCATTTGTGTTTTTATGAAAGTAGAATCATTTGTGTTTTTGTATAATTCTTTAAAATCAATAGGCATTTCTGCAGATAGATTTAAATTATTTGAAAATAATTCTTCATTTTGAGAAAAAGATATTCTTGGTAATAACATTAGAGATATTATAAATAAAAACATATTTTTGAGAGTTACTTTATTAATTTTCATATTCATTTGTTATGTCTTTAAGAAAATATACTAGCGCATTAAATTACAGAACACTAATTTCTGTAATTATTTCTTTTATTGCAACGAAGATTGCTTATTACTACAATTTAGTTTTTGATTTAGATTTAACGTTAATATCCGTTGCCGTTGTTTTTCCATTAGTATTTACTTTGGGCAGCGCATTTCAAAGAAGAGAAAAAGCTCTTGAACATTTGGGAAGAGCTAAAGGTGCGCTCGCTTCTATTAAATATTGTTTTTCAGCTTCAAAAAATATAGTTGATGAAGAAAAAGAAAAAATATATTCTGGAGTAAATAGTGTTAAGAGTGAACTTATAAGTTTTCTATACGCTAAGTCAAATGATAAAGCTAAGTTGAATCAATCTATAGGATTGATTCAGAGTTTTATAATGGAGCATAGAGATGCACTTGGAAGAAGTCTTTCTCTTAGAGTTTATAGGTTGATGCGAGATGTGATTATGGGAATAGAAAATTCTATTTCTATAAAGGTTCATAGAACTCCACAAAGTATTAGGGCATATTGTGAATTGTTTATTTATATTTTTCCTTTTTATTATGCTCCGACTTTAATAAAAAATGTTGATTCAGGTTCGGGAGAAATAATAAATTCACTTCCTGTTCCAATGATTGATAATGATTATGCTTTTATTGTTTATGGTTTAAATATTATCATCTCATTTATTTTAATTTCTCTTTTTAATGTACAAGAGCAAATTGAAAATCCTTATGATCAAGATGGAATGGATGATATAAAACTTAAAAATTATGAGCTAGACTATTAGCTCGTTATTTCTTTTTTAACTTCTTTAGCAACAACACCTCCAGATATTATTGCTGGTGGAACTCCAGGTCCCGGAACCGTCAATTGTCCACAAAAGAATAAATTTTTTAACTTTTTGTTTCTAATAGAAGGTTTAAAAATTGCCGTCTGAAATAATGTATTTGCTAGTCCGTATGCGTTTCCCTTAAAAGAGTTATAATCTTTTTTAAAGTCTCTAATGGCATAGCTTCTTTTATATATAATATTATTTTTAATTGATTGTCTAGTAATTTTTTCAAACCTTGAGATGATTAATTCAAAATATTTATTTCTTATAAGTTTATTATCTTCTAATCCTGAGGCTATGGGAATTAATAAAACCATATTTTCATGATTTTTTGGTGCAGTTTCAGGATCAGTTTTTGAGCTAAAAGAGGCATAAAATAGTGGGTCAGAGGGCCATCTTGGTGTATTGTATATTTCTTTTGAATGATTATTGAAATCTTTGTCAAAAAAGAGACAATGATGTTTTATATTTTTTAACTTTTTATTAATTCCTAAGTAAAATATTAAGGCAGAAGGTGCCATAGTTTTTTTCACCCAGTATGATGGCGAATAATTTCTATATTTTTTTATTAAAATATTTTGATCTATGTGATGATAGTCTGCACCGCAGATAACATAGTCTGCGTCATACGTTTTTTTTGTTGTTATCACATGAGATATGGCGTTGTTTTTATAATTAAATTCAACTACTTCTTCATTATTATATATTTTAACTCCTCTTTCTTTTGCTAAAGATACCATTGCTTCGACTAGTTTGTAGATCCCTCCTTTTGGGTACCAGGTTCCAAGCTTTATATCTGCATAATTCATGAGGCTATATAATGCGGGCGATGTTTTTGATGTTGCACCAAGAAATAAAATTGGAAACTCTAGAAGTTTAATTAAGAATTCATGTTGGAAATATTTTCTAATATGGCTATGCATAGAATTGAAAATATCCATTTTAAAAATTCCTTTTAATATATCATAATTAAAAAATTCAGTAATTGATTTACTGGGTTTATGAACGAGACTATTTATTCCTATTTCATATTTGTATTTAGCCTGTGAAAGATAAATATCAAGTTTTTCAGAACTTCCTTCTTCAAGTTTTTCAAAAAGTTCTTTGAGTTTTTCATAGTTGGCAGGAATATTAATTTTCTTATTATTAGAAAAAAATATTTTATAAGAAGGGTCTATTCTTATTAAATCAAAATAGTTATTTACTTCTTTTTCAAAAGTTTTAAAATATGTTTTAATAACATCTGGCATCCAGTACCATGACGGACCCATATCAAAAGTAAATCCCTTTGAATTAAATTTTCTTGCTCTTCCTCCGTTTGTAGAATTTTTTTCTAATATATATACATTGTTCCCTTCTTCTATAAGATGTGTTGCTGCTGATAAACCAGCAAATCCACTTCCAATGACGCAAATATTTTTTTTATTTCGTTCTTGCATTATGATTTAACAAATTCCAGATAACAGTTTGTTCATTTATTATCAAATTTTATGTTATATTTTTTGTAAAAATTAATTCCTATTGTATTCCAATCTAAAACTTGGAGATTAAGTACAGAGCATTTTTTTTCTTTTGCAAAATTTATTACAAAATCAAATATTGGAGTTCCCCTGAATCCATTACGCTTTATTCTTTCAACGGTATCAGAAACTTTTTCAATAGAATTTTCATACTTAGCTAATTCCTTTATTAAATCTAGAACTTGAGGAATATCTTTTTTAATTCCTTTTCTAATTATCATCGTGTAATTTTATTGAAGCCAGTATAGGGCTGTAAAATATCTGGTATTTTTATTTCATCATTTTCTTGATTGTTTTCAAGTATTGCAGCTACTATTCTTGGTAGAGCAAGCGCAGAACCATTTAGGGTATGGGCAAGATTTTTTTCTTTATTAGTTCTTATCTTAATATTCATTCTATTTGTTTGGTATGTTTTAAAATTACTAACGGAACTACATTCCAACCACTTTTTTTGACCTGGAGCATATACTTCAAAATCATAGGTTATACTAGCGCTAAAACCTAAGTCCCCAGCACATAAAAGAATTTTTCTATATGGTAACTCAAGAAGTTTGATAAGATGTTCTACATGATCACACATTTCATCAAGTGTTTTACTAGAATTGTCTTTGTTTTGAATTTGAACAATTTCTACTTTATCAAACTGATGTAATCTATTTAAACCTCGAACATGAGAGCCCCATGATCCAGCTTCTTTTCTAAAACATGGTGTATACGCAACATTTTTTATAGGTAATAATGAATTATTAAGTATTTCGTTGCTATGTAAATTTGTTATTGGAACTTCAGCTGTTGGAATCATATACAAATTTTCATTTTCTATCTTGTACATTTGACCTTCTTTGTCAGGGAGCTGTCCAGTACCAAATGCTGAAGTGTCATTTACAAGAATAGGTGGTTGAATTTCTTGGTATCCTTTTTCAATTGCTTGATCAATACAGAAATTTATTATAGCCCTTTGAAGTTTTGCTCCTTTATCTATGTAGACAGGAAATCCAGCTCCTGTTATTTTATTTCCTTTCTCAAAATTTATAAGATTGAAACTTTTTACTAAATCCCAATGAGGATAGAGTTTTTTATTAGCATTTATATTCCTTTTAGATTCAAAAATTATATCATTGTCCTCTTCATTATTTCCAGAGGGAACAATTTCATCAGGAACATTAGGGAGATTAGTGAGCATTTCATAGATAATAACTTCTTCGTTTTTTAATTTTTCAGAAGTTTTTTTCCTTAAGATTTTTAATTTTTGAGATTTTTTTTTCATAATTTCTGCTTCTTCTTTCTTCCCTGATTGAATTTTTTCTCCTATCTGTTTTGATACTTGATTATATTCTGTTAAGATTTTATCTAGTTGTGCCTTATATAATTTTCTATTATCATCATGATGAATTATTTTATTAAGCTTTTCTTTAGAATCGGATAACCCTCTCTTTAATAAACGATTTGAGTAGAGGTCTATATTTTTTCTGATAGATTTAGTTTCAAGCATAATTTAAAATTTAGTATGAAGATAGTGAGATTGAATAAAATATGTAAATCAAATAAAAATTAATTTTTTTTTGACATAATTATATATAAATGCTATTATTGCGGTGTCAATTGTTATTTAGGCCTACCTAAAAACATAAATTCTTTAAAACATTTTAATCTAATATTTTTCGATATGCATACAATGGACGAGTTAAATGATAAATTATTATCAGAACTCAAAAATATTTCTGAGGAACTTAAAATAAAAGGAGCCTCTAAACTTTCAAAACAAGATTTGATTTATAAAATCTTAGATGAACAGGCTATAGCTAAGCCTAAAAAAGTTAGCAAAAAAGAGCCTTCAAAAGAAAAAGTAACCAAAGCTTCTCCTAAGACTAAGGACACTAAAGCTAAGGACACTAAAGCTAGGGATACTAAAGGAAAGTCAAAGAATTTTTCTAAACCCTATAGAAGTAATTCTGGTCCTAGTAAATTTACTGATAGAAATAAGGGTATGGGATCAAGACTTCCAAGAGAAGAGTATTTAGCTAAGAAAGCTGAATATGAAGCTCAAATTAAAGAATTTGAAGGTGTTGTGGAGAGTGAAGGAGTTCTTGAAATGATGCAAGATGGATATGGTTTCTTAAGAAGTAGTGACTATAATTACTTGGCAAGTCCAGATGATATTTATGTTTCTCCTTCTCAAATTAAATTGTTTGGTCTAAAAACAGGAGATACCGTGTTAGGTAAAATTCGTCCTCCAAAGGACAACGAAAAATATTTTGCATTAATTGAAGTTATTGAAATAAATGGTAAAACTCCAGAGCAAGTTAGAGATAGAATTCCGTTTAAATATTTAACGCCACTATTCCCTGAAGAAAAATTAAATTTATGTACTAAACAAAATAATTATTCAACTAGAATTTTGGATTTGTTTTCTCCTATAGGAAAAGGTCAGAGGGGTATGATAGTTTCTCAACCTAAAACTGGGAAAACAGTCTTGTTGAAAGAGATAGCAAATGCCATTGCTGAGAATCATCCAGAAGTTTATCTTATGATATTACTTATTGATGAAAGGCCTGAAGAGGTTACAGATATGGCTAGAAGTGTTAAGGCTGAAGTTGTATCTTCAACATTTGATGAGCAAGCAGATAGACATGTTAAGGTAGCTACTATAGTTCTTGAAAAGGCAAAAAGAATGGTAGAATGTGGTCATGATGTGGTTATATTGCTAGATTCTATAACTAGACTTGCAAGAGCTCATAATACTGTGATACCTTCATCTGGAAAAATATTATCCGGTGGTGTTGACGCAAATGCTCTGCATAAGCCTAAAAGATTTTTTGGTGCTGCAAGAAATGTTGAAAATGGAGGTTCTTTGACTATCATTTCAACGGCTTTAATTGAAACTGGATCAAAAATGGATGAAGTTATTTTTGAAGAATTTAAAGGAACAGGTAATATGGAGCTTTTATTAGATAGAAAATTATCTAATAGAAGGATTTATCCTGCAATGGATGTGACAGTATCAGGCACTAGAAGGGAAGATTTATTATTGGGTAAGGATGAGTTGTCAAGGTTATGGATTCTTAGAAAATATTTGGCAGATATGAACTCTGTTGAAGCCATGGAATTTTTACTCTCAAAAATTAGGGGAACAAGGAACAATGAAGAATTTCTTGTATCAATGAACGGCTAAAATTATAATTATAAATTTTTTTTATTTTGATTTATTTTTTAAAAATCGTTATATAGTAAATATATTTTTTTAGTTTTATTTTCATGTTTGTTCAAAATAGTAATTTCAAAAATAAAAAAATATCTGATATTGTTGGTAATGATTATCGTTACGCAAAAGCATTGGATTCTTTCGGTGTTGATTTTTATAAGTATTCTGATTACCAGATTGAAGATATTTGTAAAATAAAGGGTTTTAAAAAAGAATCCCTTATTGGTTATAGAATTTCTCTTGATGAATCTTTTGATTTAGAACATGATTCGTTAAAGTCGTGTCCATTAAATTTAGTTGTAGAATACCTTAAGCATAATCATAATTATTTTATAAAAAATAAACTACCGTATATAAAAAATTTAATTCAAAATTTAGATACTTCTAATATAAATTATAAATTTTCTGATGATTTAAAATTTATTTTTCCCTCATTTTATGAGGAATTTACTGAGCATATTCTTGAAGAAGAAACCATTATTTTTCAATACATAAATAAATTATTTTATGCTGATCATAACTCTCAAAATTTATCTTTATTATTTTTTTCTATGAAAGAAATTTCTTTAAAAAATATTGCAGAAGAACATTTAAATGAAGATTCTGAGATGAGTGGAATTAGAGGATTAACAAAAAATTATTCCTTGAATAATATAAAGAGTTTACACCTAAAAGTAATATTTCAAGAATTAAAAGAGTTTGATAAAGAATTAGAAATTCATTCTAATATTGAAAATAAAATTTTGTTTCCTAGAGCTCTTAAGCTTCAAGACAAAATATCTAATGAATTAAGAAATATATCATTTCTTAATTGATGGGTCGTATAATGTGTTTTGATTATGGCTCCAAAAGAATTGGAGTCGCCGTAACTGATGAACTAAGAATTATTTCTTCTCCATTTGCTACATGTCCATCAAATGAAATTTTTGATTTTATAACTGCTTATTTAATTGATAATGTAGTAGATAAGTTTATTGTTGGAATGCCTTTTGATATGCGTGGAAAAAATACTGATGCAACTAATCCTACTAGGGATTTTATTAAAAAATTAAGAAAAAAATATTCCCAGATTTCTATTGATACCTATGATGAGAGGTTAACATCAAGGATTGCAAAAGATGCAATACTCTTAATGGGAAAAAATAAAAAATATAGAAGAAATAAAAGTAATATTGATAAAATTAGTGCAAGTATTATATTGCAATCATATTTAAAGCGAAATGAATTATGATATATCCAATTTGCTTATATGGCAATTCTGTCCTTAAAATTAAGGCCGCTAAAGTAAAGAAAGATGAGGTAGATGTTATTAAGTTATCTGATGATATGTTTGAGACGATGTACTCCGCGGATGGGATAGGTCTTGCCGCACCTCAAATAGGCATATCACTAAGAATTTTTGTTATTGATGGTGCTTCTTTAGATGAAAAAGACCTAGAAGATTTTAAAAGAGTTTTTATTAATCCTCAGATTATTACAGTAACTGGAAATTTTTGGGAATTTAAGGAAGGTTGTTTAAGTATTCCAAACATAAATGAATTTGTTTCCAGAAGAGAAGAAATTACGATCTCATATTACGATGAAAATTGGAAATTTTATACTGATAGATTTGATGGGATGAAATCAAGAATTATTCAGCATGAGTATGATCATATTGAAGGCAAATTATTTACTGATTACCTATCTCCCTTAAAAAGAAAATTGTTAAAGGGAAAACTCACAAGTATATCTAAGGGCATTTGTGATGTGCCCTATAAAATTAAAGCATCTAAATGAGTATGGAAGATCAAATCAATTTAATATATAAGCATTTTTTAAATTCTGAAGGTATATGTACTGATTCAAGAAAAATAAAAAAGAATTCAATTTTTTTTTCTTTAAAAGGTGAAAATTTTGATGGAAATAAATTTGCTAATGAAGCATTAGACAAAGGAGCTTTATATTCTGTTGTAGATGATAAAGAAATATTTAATGCATCAAAAAATTTAATTTTAGTAGATAATTGTTTAGATGCATTACAAAATTTGGCAAAGCTTCATAGGTCAAAATTTAACATTCCTGTTGTTGGAATTACTGGAAGTAATGGAAAAACGACAACAAAAAATCTTCTTTACCATGTTTTATCTTCAAAGTTTAAGGTATATGCCACGAAGGGCAATTTAAATAATCATATTGGAGTTCCCTTGAGTATTTTAGAGATGGATGATAGTTATGAGATTGCCATTATAGAGATGGGTGCTAGTGCAGTTGGGGAAATTCAACAACTTTCAAGCATTTGCAATCCGAATGTTGGCCTGATAACGAATATCTCTTCTTCTCATATAAAAGGTTTTGAAAATTTTGATGGAGTTATAAGGGGAAAGTCTGAGTTATTTGATTATTTGATTAAAAATCATGGAAAGGTATTTATTAACAATAATGATTTGGTCATTAATAATTTTGCTAAAAGATTTAAAGACCCTATTTTTCTTTTTGGAGATAATTCTTTTGTGAAGTCAAGTCTCATTTCATCTGTTCCAAACGTTACTTTTGAAATATCTAATTCTCAGAAATTCAAATCTAATCTTATAGGAAGTCATAATTATGAAAATATTGTTTTTGCACTCTCAATAGGAAAATATTTTGGTGTTTATGAAGAAAATGCAGCAAAAGAAATTTCCAAATTTTCTTCAAATGATAATAGATCTCAATTAATACGATGTAATTCAAATAAAATTATTTTAGATGCTTACAATGCTAATCCAGTTTCTATGAAATATGCCCTTGAAACTTTATCAAAATTTGATAAGTATAAGATTGCTATTTTGGGTGATATGTTGGAACTAGGAAAAATTTCAAAAACAGAACATGAAGGTATTGGTCGATTTGTGTCAAATCTAAAATTAGATCAAGTGTACTATGTAGGGTCTAGGATGAAAAACGCTTATTTAGCTGACAAAAATTCTCTCTGGTTTAATAATAAAAGTGACTTAGAATCTGAATTAAATAAAATTCAAATTAAAGATAGTGTTGTCTTATTAAAGGGATCACGAAGTCTGACGCTAGAAAGTCTTGTCCCTCTTATTAAGAAAATATCAGCTTAATATTTGTAGTAAATAATTTTATTCCTATGGCTAGAAGAATAATTCCAAATATCTTTCTGAGTATATGAATTCCCTGACTCCCTAGAAATTTTTCTATTTTCTCAGAAGATTTTAAAACCATATAAACTATAATCATATTAATAATGATTGCTAGAATTATATTTATTTTATCGTATTCACTTCTTATAGATATTAAAGTTGTAAGTGTTCCTGGTCCCGCTATCAATGGAAAAGCTATGGGAACGATTGATGCAGTTTTTGGATTTTTGTCTTTATATAAATTAATTCCTAGGATCATTTCTGTAGCAATGAAAAGTATTATGATAGAACCTGCAACTGCAAAAGAGTTAATATCAACACCAAGCAGATTTAAAATTATTTCACCTAGATATAAAAATAGTATCATTATTCCCAGTGAAATTATTGATGCTTTCTCAGATTCAATTATTTTATATTTTTCACGAAGAACCAAAATCAATGGTATGTTTCCAATTACATCAATAACAGCAAAAAGTATCATTGATGCAGAGAAAAATTCTTTAATATTTATATTCATTTTTTTAATTTAAGCGCGCAAATATAATGACCAAAATTTATTTTGCAACATTAATGATAAAAATAAAATGCCCCAATCTCTTGAGGCATTTAGATAACTAACTAAGTTGATTGATAAATCAAAAATAAACCAAACTAATTTTTGAAAAAGTAAATTACATTATTTATAATTTAAATATATTATAATTTTAATATTTAAATAATTTTTTAAAAAATATTATATTATTTTTATTTTATTTTATTTTTATTAAAAAAATCATAATATATATAATTGAATTATATGAGTTTTTATAAATTTGAAAAAAATATTATTAATTATTTATAAGGTACTTATATTTGCACACCTTTTTTGGGCTCTTAGCTCAGCTGGTTCAGAGCACCTGCCTTACAAGCAGGGGGTCGCTGGTTCGAATCCAGCAGGGCCCACATCTAAAACCCTAGGAGTCCTAGGGTTTTTTTCTAATTGTATCTTTATTTTACTTAGCTTTAGATTTATTTATTTAGTATGAAGTTTATTTATGTATATATATTTCAGTTTGTAATTTTATTTTCTTCGTATTCTCAAACTAAATTTTCTGGTATTTTATCTGATATTCCAGACCACGTTGAAAAAAGAATCGAGACTATTATAAATGATAGTAATTTTTCTGGAGTATTTTATTCCGGAGATGTAGACTATATATCTACTCAACTTGATATGAGTCTTGATCAGGTTATGGAATTATTAAGGCCTCTTTCTAGAACCTATGCAAAAGCACCAATTTCAAATTATATGGTTGGAACAGTGTGTAGTGGATCTAGTGGAAATCTATATTTTGGATCAAACATTGAGATATTAGGAGAATCTTTAAGTTTTACATTACATGCTGAACAGTCGGCAGTAGTAAATGCTTGGTCACATGGAGAAACAAATATTAATTTTATTAATGTTGGAGGATCTCCTTGTGGTTACTGTCTTCAATTTCTTAATGAATTAAATCAAGCTGATTCTCTTATTATAATTAATCCTAAAGGAAAAAATTATACAATCAGTGACCTGCTAACTCTTCCATTTGGTCCAAAAAATTTAGGAATTGATGGAGGTTTAATGTCAAAAAAAAATAATAATCTTATTTTAGACAATGATTCAAAAGATAGGTTAGTATTAGCGGCTTTGAATGCAGCTAATATGAGCTATGCTCCATATTCGAAAGGATATTCAGGCATTGCAGTAATGACTGAGGATGGAAATATTTTTCAGGGATATTATGCAGAAAATGCTGCGTTTAATCCAAGTATTTCTCCTATAGAATTTGTACTTTCATCTTTAAATTTTTCTGGTAAATCTTTTAATCAAATTAAAAAGGTAGTTTTAGTTGAAAAAAGATCTTCTAAAAGCAGTCAAATTAACACAGTTAAAGCAGTTTTAAATAAAATTGCACCACACGTGAAACTAAATGTAGTTTATTGTCATAAAGTGGAATAAGTTATTTTATTGGATCACTTCCATTATATGCATTTGTCAGTTCACTTCTATCGTAATAAGTAGCTATCTGATCAATTTTATTTTCTGCGTTATATCTAGATACTTGATGCCAAGGAAGTGTGACTTCAGTACCATTAGTAGCTTTATAATGATACATTGTCCATCTTAACAAATACTTGGCGCCATCAGAACCTTGAACTCCTAAATAAATAGGTTGATCTTGCCCAGCTGCTTTTTGTTCTTCAGTCCAACCAGCATCCATTTCTATCACGTCCCAGCTATCAAAAATACCAGTGAATAATGCCCCTAGTTGTTCTTTTCCAGTAAAAGTTTGTTTATTTGGAAAATTCCAGACTACATCATCCGAAAGTAATTCAAGAATTGCATCACCATTTTTGTTTGACATGGCACTACCTAATGATACAGCAATATCATTCATGGCTTCAGCATCAAGAAGACTTCTTCCTAAAGAATCATCACAATCACATTCATTAGCTGGTTGATTACAAGCAACAATGAACATAGTTAATATAATATATACAATTAATTTTTTCATATTTTTAAAATTTTAGTGGTTAAATCTAATAAATTATTTAGATATCATAAAGATGTTTTTCTGGGTACCAGTTATTAATGTATTCTTTTCCTGATTTTAAAGCATCATTCTCAATTGGAGTGCCCATAGAGTCATTCCATCTATTTAGGAAACCAAATAAAGATATTACACCTAATATTTCAACTATTTCACCATCTTTCCAGTGTTGTTTCATCTCACTCATTAATTTATTGTCTACATGATTTGGAATGGATGAAGAGGCAATTGCAAATTCTAGCGCTACCTTTTCTTTGATTGAAAAATTTTTACTATCTCTAAATTCCCATACCTCTTTTAATTGATTTGTACTTGCTCCGTATCTTTCTGCAGCTCTTATGGTGTGTGCTTGACAGTATCTGCATCCTGACACCGTACTTGAGACATATCCTATAAGCCTTTTTAGTTTGCTAGTAACTTTTCCTTTATTTTTCATAACGGCTTTGTTGAGGTTTATAAAGGCGTAAGCTATTTGAGGTCTTATGTACATTGTTTTTATACTGTTAGGACAAAATCCTAAGGTTTCATTATAAAATTTTATTAATTTATTTAGCTCTTTATCTTCAGATTTTAGAGGTTTTACTAGCGGAGTTTTCATAATATTTTTATTTCTTATTTGTTTTATAGTTAAATTTGAAATAAAAAATCATGACAAAAAACATACTTCTTCTTTTTTTTACATTTTTCTTTAGTTTAAATGTGTATTCTCAAAAATTTGAGTTAGGATTTAAGGGTGGAGCAAATTCTGCAACACAAAAATTAAGTACAATTCAAGGTGTTGAGTCTATAACTGGGTATCATTTGGGTGCTTTTACATACATTAAGTTGCCTCTAATATTTGGAATTCAGGCAGAGGCTCAATACTCCACTCAAGGTGGTAAATTTGAATTAAGTCAAGTGGTAAATAAAAATAATCTTAGTTATCTAAATATTCCAGTTTTAATAAGGAGTGACTTTGGTCCATTTAATTTGCATTTCGGTCCACAGTTTGGATTATTAACAGGCGCAAATCTTTCTTTAAATGGAATAAAAAATGACATTAAAGATCAATTTTCAGATCGTGATTTTAGTATTGTTGTTGGTATTGGGTTAAGGCTCCCTGCTAGATTAGGGATAAGTTTAAGATATGTCAAAGGCTTAAAAAATGTTTCTGATCCCAGTATAATTAATGAAGAAACTAAAAATACAATGTTTCAATTATCGTTAAAATATTCTCTCATTCAGTTGGGAATTGAAAAATCTAAAGAATAAACATTTGAGAGATATAATTTTTAGAAGAGTTAAAGAATCTGATTTAGACGATGTTTATGTTCTGTTAAATCAGCTTAAAGAGTTAGATCAAGATTCTATTGATAAAGAGAGGGCTTGGAAAAATTTTTCAAAAAATACCAGTGCTAATTCTATTGTTGGTATTGTTGATGGAAAGATAGTTGCTTATGGGAGTGTTGTAATTGAAAATAAAATTAGAGGTGAAGTTGCTGGTCATATTGAGGATATTGTTGTAGATAAAAATGTGGGAAAAAAAATGATTGGCACTTATCTTGTAAAGGAACTTATTGAAATTTGTAAGAAAAAGAAGTGCTATAGAATTACTTTATTCTGTAATGAAAAATTAGTTAATTTTTATTCTAGGAATGGATTTAAAGTTAATAATGTGATGATGAAAAAATTTCTAGATTATTAATATAAATCTTTTTCTTCAACTAAAACTTTGTTGCGTAAACATCTTTTCCAATCCTATTATAAGTATAGCCATAGTTTTTCAGATAAGTCTGACAAGAATTAATTGTAGGTTGGTCAAAATGGATTTCTTCAAAAATGATTACCTCTGGTGAAATCTTGGAAAGATTCAGCATTTTAATTATTTCAAAATCAAATCCTTCAGTATCAATAGCCAATAAATTAATTTTTTCTTTTCCAAACTTACTTATTAAAGTATTGGGACTGATGCTATTGATTTCAATAGCTTCAATCCAATCTTCTTTATTTTTTGGTAAATTAATTCCCTCTTTTTTGGCTTTTTTAAGGATTGTTCCATCTTTTATTTTTTCTAGTAATACTGCTTTGTTGAAGCTTGACAAACCTGTAGCCCACCTTTCTTTGCTGAATGCCAAGGTATAGAGTAAAGTCTTTCTATTGTTTTCAGAAACAGCAGCATTAATTGGTAAAATTTCTTTTCTTTTAGCATGAATTTTTGTTAAATATTGTTTGAAAACAGTGGGCTGTGGTTCCAGCATTATTCCTTTCCAATTATCTCTTTTGATAAATTTTTGAATCGGATCATAGATGAATCCATCATTGGCCCCAATTTGTAAAAAAGTAAGAGGAGCATTTTTTTTAGAGTATTTATCTAAAAATTCGGAAAGAGAATTTTTTGGAGGACGATACAAGTATTTATAGAAAAACAAATACAGGGGATTCTCATTGGCACAAAGATTAAAACGGAATTGATTGTATTTTTTCTTTAAATAATATTTAAGTTTCATTCTTAATAAGTGATATTTTTTTTGAATTCTAGGCTTTAGCCATTTAATGTTTTTAAGTTAGTTTAAATATCTTCTCAAGTTTAACCCATTTTTCACCTTCTTTTGCCCATGGAATTTTTTGTTGAAAATTCCACATTAACTTTTCCCATTCTTGAACTTTTAAGTTATTAGCATCTATTTCATTTTTTCTAATAGGATTAAAGGTCTTATCAACTTCTATAATCATAAACATTCTATTTCCAGTAATGTAAATTTCCATATCTATTATTCCAGCATCTTTAATGCTTTTAGTAATTTCAGGCCAAACATTTTCTTGGGTATGATATTTTTTATATTCAGATATTAATTTGGGATCATCTTTTAAGTCGCATGAGTAACAATATCTTTGAGTATTCATATTTAATTTAAGTTTTATTAGTTTTAAATGTACTGTATCCGTAGTAAGCAACAACTGTTAGACAAATTAATGGTAAAATGAAAGAAAAATTTATTTCCGGAATAAAACCAAAAATGAGTACATCGGCAAATCCTGCACCACCCCAATCTAGAATGCTTCCTTGTAAAACAGGCATTAAAGCTCCTCCAACAATTGCCATTATTAATCCAGCAGAACCAATTTTTGCTTCATCACCCATGTCTTTAAGAGCAATACCATAAATAGTTGGAAACATAATGGACATAAACATTGATATTCCTACCAGTGAAATCAAACCCATTATATTTTGTAATAGAATAGTGCCGACACTACATAGTATTCCGCCTAATCCAAAGTACATTAATAGTTTTGCTGGATTAATTCTACGCATTAAAATAGTGCCTATCCATCTACCTGAAAGAAAAGAAATCATAGCTGCAACATTAAAATATGTTGCTGTAAGATTTAATCCTAAACTATCATTTAGATTGTCTACATATTGAAAAATATAGGTCCAACACATAATTTGAGATCCAACATAAAATGCTTGTGTTAGAACACCTCTTTTATAGTTCTTATTAGCTAATAATTTTTTAAACGAAGCTGATAAAGACATTTTATTTTGTTCTGAAGGTATAGGTATTTTTGTAAAAAAAATAATTACTGTAATAATTAATACCAACATACCTAAACCAATGTATGGAATGCTAATTATTCCTAGATCATTTTCTCTAATTGCAGCTAATTCTTCAGAGGATAATGCATTGTATGCTTTTGTTGTAAAATCATCCGATCGTATTGCACTAATTACAAATACTTGAGCAATAATCATACCTGTTAAGGATCCTATTGGGTTAAAAGCTTGTGCTAGATTCAAACGTTGAGTGGCAGTTTCTTTATCCCCTAATGATAGTATTAATGGATTGGATGTTGTTTCCAAAAATGCCAATCCGCAAGTAATTACCCATAAAGAAATTAAAAAGTAATTATATTCTTCATAGATAGCAGCAGGATAAAACAAAAAAGTTCCAATTGCATACAAAATCAATCCTAATAGTATTCCTGATTTGTAACTATATTTTCTAATGAATAAAGCTGCGGGTATTGCCATAAAGAAATACCCAAAATAAAAAGCAAATTGAACTAATGAGGCTTGGACATTAGATAGTTCGGGCATTACTTTTTGAAAAGCTGATACCATTGGATTAGTTAAATCATTTGCTATTCCCCATAATGCAAAAATTGAAGTTATGATAATAAAAGGAAATAATAAGTCTTTTCGTACCACAGGTATATTTTTAATTTTATCTATCATATTGATTTTAATTTATCAAATTATTTAGTCAATAATGATCTATCTAAATGGACATATCCTCCATCACAGAATATGAATTGACCAGTTGTGTGTGAAGATTTATTAGAAATTGTGAACAAACAAGTATCTGCTACTTCTTTAGGAGTTGTCATTCTATTTCCCAAAGGAATCTTATTTACTATTGATTTTAATTTTTCTTCTCCATCTTTAAGTGTTTTAATCCAATTATCATATGCTGGAGTCCAACTTTCTGAAATTATAATAGCATTGACTCTTATTGAATCCTTGATTAGATCTACAGCCCATTCACGTGTTAAACCTAGTACTCCTCCTTTTGAAGCAGCATACCCAGAAGTTCCTCCTTGTCCTGTTAGCGCAACTTTAGATCCTATATTTAAGATATTTCCTTTTGCTTTTTTAATGTATGGCAAGCAGTATTTTGTCATTGCAAAATAACTTACCATATTTAATTGTAATGAGTGCATAAAATCATCTATAGAAGCTTCTAATCCAACTCCATCATTAACACCAACATTATTTATAAGCACATCTATTTTACCATATTTTTCTCCAATTATTTTGGCTGTTTTTTTTATTTGATTTGTGTTTGAAAGATCTGTTTTTATAAAAGTCGTATCTACACCTTCATTTTGAAGTTTTTTTTCGTACTTATATCCTCTATCATTTCGACACACAATAACAGGTATAGCACCTTCATTAGCTAAGGCATGTACTATAGTCTCACCAATACTTCCTTTTAATCCAGCTGCTCCTGTAACTACTACTATTTTGCCTTTTAATCCTAAATTCATTTTATTTATTAAGATTTTATATTATATAAATTTATAGCATTTTTCCCCATGATGTTAGTTTTTTCATTTTCACTAAGTTTTGATATAAAATTTGTTACTAATTCTTTTACTTTTTTATAGCTTCCTGCAACTAAACATACTGGCCAATCTGAACCAAATAATATTCTTTTTGAACTAAAACTTGTTAAAATTAAATCCATATAAGGAGTTATTTGCTCAGGAGTCCATAAGTTATAATCTGCTTCAGTAATCATACCAGACATTTTACAAAATACATTTTCACATTTAGAAATTTCTGACATTAATCTAGCCCATTCATCGTATAAATCATTTTTTATGTAGGGCTTAGCAATATGGTCTATGATAAATTTATGATTTGGAAATTTTTTTACAAATTCTAATGTAGTTTCTAGTTGATGTGGAAAAATTAGAATGTCATATACATAATTATACTTTTCTAAATAGGAGATGCCTCGTAAAAATTCAGGTCTCAGTAAAAAATTATGATCTTCTTCATTTTGAACTATATGCCTAAACCCTTTAATTTTTTTATAATTACTATAGTGTTCTAAAGTGTTATCTATATTTGAAGCTCTCAAGTCTACCCATCCAACGATTCCTTTTATAAAGGTATTTTCTTTAGAGAGATCTAATAAAAAATTTGTTTCTTCAAGAGTTTGATCTGCTTGAATAGCAATACAGCCATCAATTTTATTTTTATTGTATACTTTTTTTAAATCTGAGGGCATAAAATCTTTACGAATTAAAGACATGCTATCATCTATCCATTTATGTTTTGATGGTTTGTATTTCCAAAAATGTTGATGAGAATCTATTACCATAACTTTATTTACTTTGTTTTTCAATTGTGATTTTTTGTTTCTATAATGAGACTCCTCTTTTCCAGGGAATAAAATCATTATATCCATTTTTTGTTGCTTTTACTACTATTTCTCCGCTTGCAACTTTTATAATATAATTTAATATTTTTTCGCCCATAGTAGCAATAGTGTCTTCCCCATTTATTACGGTTCCAGCATCAAGATCAATGATGTCATTCATTCTTTCAAACAAATTAGTATTACTTGATACTTTTAAAACAGGTGATATAGGGTTACCTGTAGGAGTTCCCAGGCCTGTAGTGAAAATAATCATATTACAACCAGATCCGGCAAGACCTGTGGTACTTTCTACATCATTTCCAGGTGTACAAAGTAAGTTTAAACCAGCTTTATTAATTTTTTCAGCGTAATCCAATACTTCAACTATGGGTGATGTCCCTCCTTTTTTTGCAGCACCTGCAGATTTCATTGCGTCTGTAATTAAACCATCTTTGATATTGCCTGGAGAAGAGTAATTGTCAAAACTAGATCCTACAGCGATTGTTGAGGCTTCATAATCTCTCATTAATTTTGAGAATTTTTGAGCATCTTTTTTCTCAATGCATCTGTCTATTATGTTTTGTTCTACGCCATTTAACTCTGGAAATTCTGCAAGTACAGTTGTTCCGCCAAGTGCAACTAATAAATCTGATGCATATCCCAAAGATGGATTTGCAGAAATACCCGAGAATCCATCAGAACCCCCACATTCTAATCCTACAATTAATTTACTAAGTGAAGTAGGTGTACGTTTAATTTTATTTGCTTCAATTAAGCCGATAAAAGTATGTTTTACTGCTTCTTCAATTAAATTTTGTTCGCTTTTACTTTTTTGTTGTTCTAAATAATAAACAGGTTTTGTGCAGTTTGAAATTTTAGTTTCAATTGCTTTTTGAAGCATTTGAATTTGCGCGTGTTGACAACCTAAACTTAAAATTGTAGCACCTGCAACATTAGAATTTGTTATGTATCCGGCTAATAAATCACATAAAACTTTAGCATCTTGAGGCGTACCTCCGCATCCGCCATCATGTTTTAAAAATTTAATTCCACTAACATTTGGAAATAATTTATTTTTTGATAATTCTTCTTTTGTTATGATAATAGGAGTGTTTAATAGATCATTTTTAGAAGCACCAGATTTATACATATTTATTAATGTCTTGGTATCTACTGAAAAATCTTTTTTAGTTTCATAACCTAATTTTTCAGATAGTGCAATCTCAAGAACATCAACATTTTTGTTTTCACAGAAAGTTAGAGGGATTACTATCCAATAATTTGCTGTTCCTACGCTACCATCTTCTCTTTGGAAACCATTGAAAGATTTTCCTTTAAAATTTGAGATATCAGGAGATTTCCAAATATATTTTTTGCGGGAATCCTGAAAATCTGCAGACGCAGGTTTAATGTTTTCAGTAGTAATGACACATCCTTTTGAGATTGTTTTAATGGCGTTTCCAACAAGTACGTTGTACATATAAATTTTATCTCCTATTTTAAAATTTTTCAAAGAAAATTTATGTTTTTCTTTGATGTTTTCTTTTAAAATAATTTTTGAATTATTTATAGTCGCTACTGTTCCTTTTTTTAAATTAGTAATGGCAACTATAATATTATCTAATGGACTTATTTGAATATAGTTTTTGGGCATACTGTTTTTCTTTTGTTGCGTATGATTTATTGATTGACTTCTACTTTTACCATGGATATTGTTATTAATAATCTCAAAAAATGTTGATGATATTATCTGTCATTAATTGTAAGCTTTTACATGTTGTTTTGCATTTCCAAGTCCTTCTATGCCTAATTCTACTACATCACCTGGTTTTAAATATTTTGGAGGATTTAACCCAAGTCCAACTCCACATGGTGTCCCAGTTGAAATGACATCACCCGGTAATAGTGTCATAAACTGACTGATATAACTTACCACCATCTGTATGTTAAAAATAAAATCAGAAGTATTGCTATTTTGCATCATTTTACCATTTAGTTTTAACCATAAATTCAAATTGTTTGGATCTTTAATTTCATCTTTTGTTGCTATATAAGGCCCCATTGGTGCAAATGTATCGCAACTTTTTCCTTTAACCCATTGTCCAGATTTTTCCAATTGAAAAGTTCTCTCACTATAGTCATTGTGTAAGACATAACCCGCAACATGATTTAGTGCATCAACTTTATTTACATAAGAAGCTTTTTTACCTATTACTAAAGCTAATTCTACTTCCCAATCTGTTTTTTTGCTTCCTTTAGGAAGAATTAAGTCATCATTTGGACCTACTAAAGCGGAAGTAGATTTGAAAAATAAAACTGGTTCTTTGGGAATATTCACTCCAGTTTCTGCTGCATGCTTGGCATAGTTTAGTCCTATACAAACAATTTTGGAAGGTCTAACCATGGGTGATCCTAAACGGTTTTCATCTCCAACAGTTGGACAATTTATTTTATTATTAATCAACCAGAGATGAAGTCTTTCTATACCTTCAGTTCCAAAGAAATTTTCATTGAAATCTTCACCAAAAGCAGATACATCAATCTTTTTCCCATTTTTTAGTAAGATTCCTGGTTTCTCATGGCCGACATTTCCAAATCTTATTAGTTTCATTTTATTATTCGCTCAATTTTATACGACCACCATCAATTGGATAATCTGTCCCTGTTATAAACTCAGCTTCATTAGAACATAAAAATAGGGCTAAGTTTGCAACTTCTTCCGGTTTTCCCATTCTTCCAATAGGTTGTGTTTTAGATAGTTTTTTAAACATTTCTTTTTCCTTTCCTGGATAGTTTTTAGCTAAATACCCATCTACAAATGGAGTATGAACTCTACCAGGTGATATACAATTACAACGAATATTATTCGTTACATAGTCTTTTGCAATAGAATAGGTCATTGTAAGCACTGCTCCTTTTGTCATAGAATAAGCGAATCTATCTGAGTGACCTACTGATGAAGCTACTGATGCTAAATTTAAGATAACACCACCACCATTTTTTTTGAAAGATTTAATACAGACCTTTGTACAATTGTATATTCCTTTAATATTCACATTGTATAACCTGTCTAAATCTTCCTCTCTCGTTTTTTCTATGCTACCTATATGGGCAATGCCTGCGTTGTTTACTAAAATATCAATCGTATCGGTCGTCGTAATGTTTTTAATAATTTCATTTACATTTTTTTGATTGGATACATCACAACAATGAGCGGTAGCTTTTTGATCAGCTTTTTTAATTTCATTAGCAGTTTGAGTCGCTCCCTTTTTATTAATATCTAAAATATGAACTTTTGCTCCTTGCTCTGCAAAGATTTTAGAAATAGCTTTTCCAATACCACTGGCACCACCAGTAATAATTGCTGTTTTTCCTATTAAACTAAATTTTGACATAAAATAATTTTAAATATATAATAATTTATTCCATTCCTATGGGAGTGCTCCCATTAAAAAATTAATTGCGTTTTGATTTAATATTTTTTGGATGTCATTTTCAGAGTAACCTCTTTTTTTTAAAAGTGCATCCATTTTTTGAAGGTCTGAGATTGTTTCTAAATCGTAAGGACATTGCTCTTTCCCAAAACCTCCATCTAGATCAGTGCCTAGGGCTATATGATCAGAATTTCCACTTAGTTGACAAATGTGATCGATATGGTCAATAATTGTTTCAATTACCAAACCACTTTTTTTAGGATCGCTGATTCCTTTTTGCCATTTTGGAATCATCATCCAAGCATCAAAGGCCATACCTATGATGGCCTTTCTAGAGATTAGCTCTTTAATCTGTAGATTGGAAAATTGTCTTTGGTTGGGGACTAAACTTCTACAATTGCTGTGACTTGCCCACATTTTTCCATTATAATGATCTATAGCTTCCCAAAAACTTTGATCGCAAAGATGAGTGACATCCAATATCATGTTTAATTTTTCAATTTCATTAAGTAACTCTTTTCCTTTTGTTCCTAATCCTCCTTCAGAATCTGTTCCATGCGCATAGGTTCCGGGACCATAATGAGCTGGTCCGATTGCTCTAAGTCCTTGCTCGTAAGCTTTATGTAAATGGTCGAGAGTAACTATAGAATCAGCACCTTCTAAATTGAGAAGGTAGCCTATGGGTTTGTTGGGCTCATCAGAAGACCATAAATCTAAATGACTTTGTAGCCCTTTTTTATCTATTATTTGTACCATTTCATTTGCTTTTTCCATTGCTCTGTACCATGCGAGTTGTCCTTGGGTTTGAGCCCATGCTTGTGCAGGAGAATTCCAACCTGGTAGTGGGTTATTAGATTTTATATAGCGTGCTATTTGAGTGGCTACACAAAAACCAATATTTCCTTTACGCATCGCTTGAAGGGATACTGTTGCCTTACCTCGATCAGGTTTGTCAATTAAATCTTTTTCTTGGGTGTTTATTTGGAGTACGCTTTGAGTTAAGTCTCTATTCCATTCTATTGCATTCATGGAGAGGTCTAGGTGAATGTCTATAATAAATTTCATAAAGTGGGCATATAATTATAATCTCTTGCTTGTATATCCCAATAGCCAATTAACTCTTGATTTTTGAGGAGTTGAGATTGATTGTATTTTACAACCGTTGGACATATATGTTTAGGCAATGCATAGATCATATCACCAACATCATACTTTAAGGCTTTTTTAGTCTTTATGACTAAGTGTTCTTCACTTTGTCCAATATGCTCCGCTTCCTCTAAACCGATGAGAATGGCTCTTGGTAATGGCATTTCAGGCGCAATTGCTTTATGACCTAGATCTAGGCAAAGGATATCTTTATTAGGTTTGCTGATTACACGAGTCGCTACTACTGCAGCAATTTGAAAGGGTGATTCAGGCCATAACTTATTAGATATAGCATCCCATAATAGTGTGGTTCCAGGGCTTAGAAATACATTTTTTCTTTGGGAATGAGGTAAAAAGGTAAGGCTTCCTCCTGCTATTATATCAATAGATTTTTTGTTATGATTTTCGATTTTTTCTTTTAAATAAAGAACGGATAAAAAGGCATTATCAGAATCTTCTTTTCTTTTTATTTCAGATTCTGAACGTATGTGTCCATCATATGCATGGAGTCCCATGAATCTTATAAGTTGTGATTCTTTAATGTTTCTATATAACTTAAAACCATTTTTATTTGGAATGATTCCAGTTCTATTCATACCTATATTAAGATCAATCCAAACTCCAAGTGTTTGTTTTTTTTGTGATGCAATTCTATCAAATAAACTAAGGCTTTTGTTGTTATCTAATAGAGTTGAAAATTGAATTTTTGGATATTTTTTTTGAAGGCTTAGAAGAGCATCTAATTTTTTTTCTGTGGGTTGGATAGCTAATAAAATATGACTGACCTCAGCTTTACATAAAAGTTCAACTTCACCTAATGTTGCACATTTAAAACGATTAATACCATAATCTTTTTGAAGTTCTATGACAGGCTTCATCTTATATGTTTTAATATGTGGCCATAAGCGATTGGCTGTCCCTGAAATTTGAATCATAGCTTTAATATTATCTTTTATTTTTTCTGGAGAAATTAATAGACCTGGAGTGATAATTTTATTTTCATCATGCACATTGTACCATGTATTTTCAAGGTTAGGTTTCATATGCATTTAATGTTTTAGTTCAAAATGAGCTTCAATTTCAACGGCAATATTTTGGGGAAGCGACATCCCTACAGCACTTCGAACACCTATGCCCATTTCTTCTCCAAAAACTTCTACCATCAGCTCACTAAATCCATTAATTACAAATGGGTGCCATTTAAACTCTGGAGTTGCATTTACCATTCCTAATACTTTCACTACTCTTTTGATGTTATCGATATCACCATAATTATTAATTATGGTTGAAAGCATGGTCAACCCTACTTGACGAGCAGCAACTTTTCCTTCTTCTCTGTCTAAATCTGCACCAACTTTTCCTTGGATTAATGATCCATCATTATTGACGGGTCCATGACCTGAAACATATAAAAAACGATCAACTACTAGGGTAGGACGATAGACACCTAAAGGCTTTGGTGAAGGAGGAAATACAAGACCAAGTTTTTTAATGGTTTCAGAATTTTTCATTTTTATATAATATAGTTTAAAATTAATACTCCTAATAACCCAGAGATTCCAATGGACGTTTCCATAACTGTCCAAGTAGCTAAAGTGTCTTTGATAGATAAATTAAAATATTCTTTAAATAACCAGAAACCACCATCATTTACATGTGAAAGCATAAGACTTCCTGATCCAATAGCTAGCACCATAAGTTCTGGGTGAACTCCTCCGCTTTGAACTAGAGGAAGTACTATTCCAGCGGTTGTTAGTCCTGCTACGGTTGCTGAACCTATAGAAACTCGTAAAATAGTAGCTATTAACCAGCCTAATAATAATGGGGAAAGTGTACTTTCACTTAGCAGACCTCCGATATAATTACTAACTCCGCTATCAATTAAAATTTGTTTTAGTGCTCCGGCTCCAGCAATAATTAATAAAATCATGGTTATTCCAGAAATGGATTTGGCAAAGGATTGCATGATGTCTTTCATTTTTTCTCCTCGAGAAAGCCCCAGACTATATATGCTTACGAGTACCGCTATTAGTAGAGCTATTACTGGATTTCCTATGAATTTAATAAATGAATAGAGATTATTTTGCTCTGAAATGAATTCGAGAATAATTGTTGAACCACCAATTAGTAATACAGGGAAAAGAGCTGTTAATAGACTGTTAGAAAGGCTAGGTAATTCTTCTTTTTTAAATTGTTTAGTAGCTAAGAATTCTTTTAGAGGCTTAGCATCTACTTTTTTAATGAAGTGCGTTAGCACAGGTCCAGAAATAAGAATGGCGGGGATGGCTACAGCTAAACCATAGAGCAGTGTTTTCCCCATATCTGCTTCAAACATTATAGTAAGGGCTGAAGGCGCAGGGTGTGGGGGTAGGTAGCCATGTGTAACTGAAAGTGCGGCTAACATGGGTAGTCCAATGTATAGTAGGGGTAGACGTGTGATAATTGCTATGTTAAAAACTAAGGGGACTAAAATGACAAATCCTACAGAGTAAAACATTGTTACCCCTACAATGAATCCTGTTATCATTACTGCCCATTGGGTATTTTTTACACCACAAATTTCAATTAGTTTCTCTGTAATTTTTTGAGCTGCTCCACTATTAGCAACTTGTTTTCCAAGCATTGCACCTAATGCCAAGATTATAATCAAAAATCCTATTGTATTACCAACACCTTCTTCGATTGAAGTGACAATTGAATTTAATTCCATTCCTTGGGCAATTCCAACGGATAAGGAAACTACAATAAAAGCTATAAAAGCATTAAGACGAAATACAATAATAAGAAAAAACAATAAAAGTATTCCAAGACTAATGATTGCTAAAGGCATGACGTTAATATAGTAAGTTTCTCTTGAAAATCATATGTATGCATATACTTTAGAGATTAAGAAATACCCTTCATGATATATTAGATGATTTTTTTATAATTATTTATTTAATCTATATAATGTTATCCCAGTGATTAGTCCAAAAATTGCAAATAATGTAAATACTTGGCTGATAATTATATCGTCTAAATAGTTACTACCAAAAAGTGGTACATCAAGTATGATCATAAATAACCAAATAATTTGACCAATTAAATAGAATGTAAAAGCGATTATTAAGTATAGACCAACTTTTTTCATGTTTTAAATATATTAAAACCCTATTTAAATAACTATTCCACCGTTGTTGAATAGTTTTTGTGGTATGGGTAAAAAACTAATTCTAACTTCAGGTCATTAATGACCCGAAGTATGACGAGAATTAGATCTTTTGAATTAATAATCTTTATAAATTAACTAAATTAGAACCTATGAAACAAAGAACTTCAGAGTGGGATTTTAATAAAAATACTAAAAAAGGACAAAACTATTTAGTTAATAAAAAAGAGATTAATCAATTTAATAGTCAGGGATATCTAGTTCTTAAAGACGTATTAACTGAAAAAGAAATGCAGTCTATTGATCCTATTTTTGATCATTTTATTTCTGGGAAAGAGCAAAAAAAAATGAAAAGAGACTTTTGTGATATGTCTCAACCCTATGGAACTCCTTTTGAGGAATTTCAATTAATAAACGCAATGTTGCCTGGAAAATATATGCCATCATTTAAAGAAAATATTTTTTATAAAATTGCTAAAGATATTTCGAGTCAATTATATAAAAATGGAAAAGCTGAAATGGATTATGAGCAATTTTTAGCTAAGAAACCTTCTAAAAAAGGAGCTGAATTTTCAATGCATCAGGATTTAGGATATTGGCCTAAAACTAAAAATACCTGGACTGCAACTTTTTCATTAGCACTTTCTGATGCTGATGTAATTAATGGCTGTTTACATGTAATTCCTGGATCTAATAAGGAAGCTGAACTTAGAAAACATAAACCAAAATCATACTCTAAAGGTGAAAAAAAACCTAATTCTGAGCGTGATGATTCCCATACTTTAGTTATTGAATCAAGCCCAAATGATAAAGTAATCTATCTGCCTTTGAAAAGAGGAGATATTACCATTCACGATGAAAAAATTGTTCATGGATCAGGTGGAAATCATTCAAACGAATGGAGAAAAACCTATATAATTGCATTTAGAGATTCTGAAACAATAAAGAAAGAAAGGTTAATTGGGTTTACTCATTCTCATAATGACAAAGTAGACTGGGAAAAAGTAATTTCCATATGAAGAAAATGATTTTGGTTTGGGGAGAATAAATACCCCCTATCAAACTCATTCAACAGTTACCGCCTTAGCTAGATTTCTAGGTTTATCAACATCACAACCTCTCAATTTTGCTATATAATAAGATAGTAATTGTAATGGTACAATATTTATTATTGGAGAAAAATCAGCTTTTGTTGTTGGAACTACAATATGATGGTCAAGTATATTTTTTACTTCGATATTTTTTTCATCTATAATACCTATAGCAATTGCTTTTCTGGATTTTATTTCTTGAATATTGTTTATCATTTTTTTATACTCCGTACTTTTTGTACAGATTACAATTGCTGGCATTTCTTTATCAATAAGAGCTATTGGACCATGTTTAAGCTCTGCAGCTGGATATCCTTCAGCATGTATGTATGATATTTCTTTTAATTTTAATGCTCCTTCTAAGGCTACAGGAAAATTATTTCCCCTACCCATGAATAAGCAATTATTTTTTTCATAGATATGATAAGCAATTTTTTCAATCTTCTTAAGATCCTTAAAAATTGTTTTTATTTTTTTTGGAAGATTCTGTATTTCAGTAATTAATTCATGGAACTTTTTTTTAGATATATTTCCTTTACTATATCCAGCTTTAAGACCAATCATAAATAAAACTAGGAGTTGAGACGTAAATGCTTTTGTAGAAGCAACTCCAATTTCTGGACCAGCATGCAAATAAGATCCTTCATGTGTCTCTCTGGCAATTGAAGAACCAACTGCGTTTACAATTCCTAGTACCGTTGCTCCTTTTTCTTTTGCTATTTTTGTGGCTTCTAAACTATCTGCCGTTTCTCCAGATTGAGAGATTATAAATACAACATCATTTTTATAAATGATAGGGTTTTTATATCTGAATTCAGATGCATACTCAACTTCAACAGGAATTTTTAAATATTTTTCAAAGAAATATTCTATTACTAAACCAGCATGCCAAGATGTACCGCAACCAATAATTATAATTCTTTTACAGTTAAGTAATTTTTTATTGTATTTGTTAATTCCGCCAAGTATTATATTATTATTTTTTATTCTTCCAAGCATTGACTGTTTTAGAGAAAAAGGTTGTTCCATTATCTCTTTTAACATGAAGTTTTCATATTTTCCAATTTCTATTTTTTGTAATTTAAAGTTTACAGTTTCAAAAGTTTTGTTAATCTTTTTAAGATTGTAATTTAATATTTCAAAATCTTCAGAATCAATTTTAAGAATATGATCATTGTCTAAGTATATTATTTTATTTGTATATTTTATGATAGGAAAAGCATCAGATGCCACAAAAAATTCATTTCCTTTTTTACCAAAAGCTAAGGGACTTCCTTTTCTAGCCGCAAACATTAATTCAGGATTATTTTTAGAAATAAGTACTATTGCAAAAGCTCCTTGAACTTTACTTAGTGCATATGATAGCCCTTCCTCAATATTATTTGAATCTTCAATACATAATTCGATAAAATTTATTAGAATTTCAGTGTCAGTTTGTGTATAAAATTTATATCCTTTTTCTATAAGAATTTTTTTTAAATCTTTATAATTTTCAATTATTCCGTTGTGAACAATTGCAAATTTTTTATTGAAAGACTCAATAGGGTGTGAGTTTATATCATTTGGCTCACCATGAGTTGCCCAACGAGTATGGCCAATTCCAATTTTAGATGAAATTTTACTTTTATTAAAAAATCTTTCAGCTTTTTTTACTCTTCCCTTTTTTTTAAAAGTTTTAATTTGATTATTGTCGATAACAGCAATTCCAGCACTGTCATATCCACGGTATTCTAAAAGATGAAGTCCTTCAAAAAGAATATCTGAAGCATCGTATTTTTTCCCTTTGTAAGCTATTATTCCACACATATGCGCAATGATAATGTGCAATTTTTTTTTAAAAAATAAAATAGCAAAATTATTTTAATTATCAGATATACTCCAAAAATAATGTGCTGCAATTGATCGGTATGGCTTCCATTTATTGGCTTTTTTGATCATAAAACTTTCTGAAGGCATATTTTTTAATCCAAAAAATTTTGCAAATCCTTTCTTAATACCCAAATCTAAAACAGGAAATACATCCAATCGATTTAATGTAAACATTAAAAACATATCGATTGTCCAATGTCCAATTCCTCTTATTGTTATTAGTTGATCTCTAATTTCTTCATCAGACATGTTTTCAAAATCTTTTATTGAAGTTTTATTTTTATTGAAAAACTCAGCAATTGCTTTTATGTATTCTGATTTTCGATTAGATAATCCTACAGATCTTAAAACATGAAATTCTGTACTTATTAATTGAGATTCAGTTGGATGTTTTAAAGGATATAAATTTAAAAACCTATTATAAATTGTACTTGCAGCCTTTCCACTTAATTGTTGATAGATAATTGTTTTAACTAATGATTTATAAGGATCAGTTTTTTTTTCTAATTCAATAACTCCAAATTTTTCTATAACTTCTTTGAATCTTGGATCCAGTTCAATTAAATTATTAACGGGTAATTTCATTTATTTATTTGAATTCATGGGGACTATAATTGATATTTTCTAAATCTAGAAAATATTTATATAAATTCAATCGCAATTTAAATTCCTTAAAATTTCTGACTTTTCTTTTTGACCAAACAACTTCTGATAATGCTGTCATTCTTGGAACAATCATATATTCAACTTGCTCAGGGGTTTTTATAAATTCAGTCCATAGATTTCCTTGAGCTCCAAGTATTTTGCTAGACTGATTTAAATCTAATTCTTTTGGAATAGGTTCGAACTCATATACTTTTTGAAGAGGAGTAAAACCACCGATAGCTAGTGGCTCATCACTAGATTTTCTTTGGTAATAGTCAAAATAACAGTGACTTGTTGGAGTCATGATAGCATAATTTCCAGCTTTTGCAGCAGTTATTCCTCCTTCTACACCTCTCCATGACATGATAGTTGCATTTGGATTAAGGCCACCTTGTATAATTTCATCCCATCCTATTATTTTTTTATTAAGAGAGTTAAGAATTTTTTCCATTCTTGAAATGAAATAACTTTGAAGTTGAGCTTCGTTTTCTAGCTCTAAATTTTTCATTATTTCTTGTACTTCTTCAGACTCAATCCATTGTTTTTTATTTGCTTCATCTCCACCTATGTGTATGTATTGGGATGGGAATAAATCAGCAATTTCTGTAAAAACATCTTTTAAAAAATTAAATGTATTTTCATTGGGCTTAATAATATCTTCCTGGATTCCCCATATTGTTTTTACTCCAATATTCTTATCAGAAGATCCATATTCAGGGTATGCAGCAATGAGTGAGGATGTGTGACCAGGTAAATCAATTTCTGGTATTATAGTAATAAATCTTTCTGACGCATATGCTACAACTTCTTTTATTTCTTCTTGGGTATAATATCCTTCGTGGGGAATGCCGTCATACTCTTGAACATCTTTCCATATTCTCAGTGATACTGGACTTTTTAATACATGACCTGCTACAGTTTCAGTTCTTTTAGATCCTATTGATGTAAGTTTTGGATATTTTTTAATTTCAATTCTCCATCCTTGATCATCTGATAGATGCCAGTGAAAGGTATTCATCTTGTGCATTGCTATTATGTCTATAAATTTTTTTATAAAATTTAGTGGCATAAAATGTCTACTTACATCAAGCATCATTCCTCTGTACCCAAACCTTGGATTATCTTCTATAATCACTGATGCAAAATCATATACGTTTAATTTTTTTGTCTCCGTTTTTTCTAGTCCTTGGAAATAACCAGTTTCATTTATGCTTTTATATCCAGTTGTTGTTATGTTGGCAGCATTAATATTTTGTTTTGAATTAAAGTTTTTATATTCTTCTGTTTTAACGGCAATGTCAAAATCAGTAAATTCATCATCATCTCTTTTTCTTTTTGTGTAATGAATTATTTGTTTTAATGTTTGAATGCCATAAAAAAGACCGTTTTCTGAATTTGCTTCAATAGTGAGGCTTTGTTTAGGTAAAATAATGATTTTATACCCTTCATTTCCAAGGTTATTTATTCCACTTTGAACTTTAAATAGAATATTTGTTTTTTTATTGTATTTAGTATTTAATATAAAACCAGTTTCATTTTCAACATACTTTATGAAGCTTTTAATATAGGAACGTGAATTATCAATACCGCTTAATTCTATTGATGTTTTTTTAGATAATCTAAATCCTATCTCTTTTGAGTTTGGAATAGTAATATTTGTTGGTTCTGGAATGATATAATTTTTTTGAGCGTGTCCATATGAAATAGAAAATAGATAAATGATTATGTATATTATATTCTTCATAAGAATTATTTTATTTCAAATTTATTATAAAAAAATTGATTAAATATTTCATTTTAAGAATTCTATAATTTAGAAATTACAATCAACTTAAACTTAATTAAATATTTAATATTAAAATTTATTTAAATTTTGTAACTTATTGTTGATGTACAAATATCTTGTACATCAAAAAATGTTAACTTTTAAATATTAAAATATGAAAAGAATATTAATTATATTTTTTGTCTCTATTTTTTTTATGAGTTGTGAAGACTCAAAAAAAGATGGATGGCCTAATTATTTTCCTGAGGCTAAAACTAAAGCTGCTGCTGCTGCTGAAAAGCAAATGGCTGCTGCTGCTGAAAAGCAAATGGAAATAAAAAATCAAGCAATTTTTGATCGTAATGTTGCTTCGATAAGAGCATTTGTTCAAGGTTTTGCGGATAAGGATTTAGATGCCCAAATGGCATTGTTTTCAGATACTGCAATGTGGAGCCCACCTCAATACAATGGAAATGTATGGGTGGACATGGAAGCAATGAGAGAAGCTTTACAGTATTATCATGATAATTTTGAAGATATAACTTTTAAAGAAGGTATAGATTTAGGAATGGGAGGAGATTTACAACCTGCTTTTTGGAGTGGCTCTGTATATCCAACAGGAACTGCTACCAGTGTTCCTAATAACATAAGAATTTATGGAACATGGAAAACGACTCATATTGAATCAGGGAAAGAAGTATATAATAAATGGTATGGTCTTATGTTTTTCAATGAGGATGGAAAAATAACTCGATTTACGGATTGGTTTGATGTGAATGGAATACAAGTTCAGATAGATGCTGAATAGTTAATTTTTAAAATAAATTTACAATTATGAAAAATTTTATAATTATAGTATGTGTGTGGTTTGCAGCAATGAGTTGTGCCCCACCACCACCACCTGATACAAGCGCTTTTGATGAGGGTGTAGCAAAATTTAATGTGAATGTTGAAATTGTAGATGCAACTTTTAATCTTTTTGAAAATGGAGATCTTGATGGAATGATAGCTAATTATGCAGATGATCTTATATGGTCACCTCCAAATACTAGTGACTCATTATCTAAGGAAGTCTTGGCTGAAGGAATGAGAGGTTGGCATGCTGAATTTGAAAATTTCACATTTAGAGACAGACAATATTATCCGGGTGTGAGTGAAGGAGATTATATACCAGATGGAGGTGTTCGAGTATATGGAGTTTGGGATTTTACACATAAGGCGACTGGCAAAGTTTTAAGTCAAAAGTACTATGCTGTTTTACAATGTAATGATGAAGGTAAAATTGTGGCTGATTTAGAGTGGTTTGATCAAGGAGGTATATTTGATCAGGTAGAAGAATAACTTACCAATATTTAATTTGACAATTTTGGGGAAATGAAGCATAGGGAGACAATTATTATATGTCTTTTGATTTTTTCCAGTTGCTTAGAAAATAAAAAGTCAGATGTTTCATATTCGTCTAAGCCAAACATTGTGTTTATCCTCACAGATGATCAGGCGTGGAATGTACTTGGAAAAGACGGGCGCTATGAATTTATGAAAACACCAAACATTGATCGGCTAAGCCGAGAAGGTTTGGTGTTTGAAAATGCCTTTGTAACCACATCTCTTTGCTCGCCTAGTAGGGCCTGCTTTCTGACCGGGAGTTATGCACATACTAATGGAGTATATATTAATGAAGACAGTGACCCTGATCCAAACGTTCCATTTCTTCCTCAAGTACTTCAGGAGGCTGGATATGAAACAGCTTTCGTTGGAAAATGGCATATGAAACCCGGAGCAGAGCCCAGAGAAGGTTTTGATTACTGGTTAAGCTTTGACGGGCAGGGTAAATATATCAATCCTCCCCTGAATGAAGACGGTCGTGATTTTATTGAGGAAGGTTATATAACCGATATATTAACTGATTATGCAGTACGTTGGTTAGAAAAACCAAAAGATAAACCGTTCTGTCTCTTTCTCTGGCACAAAGCTGTACATGCTCCTTTCACACCGGCACCACGTGATTCTGCTGCCTTTCCGAAAGCTCTGATACCTGAATATGAAAACTGGTATGATGATATGGAAAACAAGCCAGAATGGTTGAGAAGAGGATGGGTTTATGGAGTGCATAACAAAAATTGGAAGGATAGCGAAGGGAAACCGGTACCAGAGAAAATTAAGCCGCGACCCTGGGATCCCAAAAATCTTAAATGGATGAATTATCTTAGAGCAATCCTGGCAGTTGATAAGAGTACGGGGGACATCAGGCATTGTCTGGATGAATTGAATATTTTGGATAATACTGTACTCGTTTTTGGAAGCGATAACGGGTTCTTTCTTGGAGCCCATCAGCGTGGTGATAAACGGTTAATGTATGAAGAGTCTCTTCGAATACCTTTGATAATAAGGTATCCTGAAATGATAGAAGCAGGGATAAAAAACAGTGAATTAGTTTTGAACATAGATCTTGCCCCGACGCTTATTGAACTAGCGGGAGCTAAGGTGCCTGTTGAAATGCAAGGGGCCTCATTCGTTCCACTCCTTAAGAACGAAGTTGTTGATTGGCGTAAATCATTTTTGTATGAATATTTTCAAGAACCTTACGCTCCGGGTTTTGTGACAGTGGCAGGTGTGAGAAATAAGAGATATAAATATATCGAGGGTCCCGATATGATCAATGATATTAACGAATTATATGATCTTGAAACAGATCCTGGAGAGATGAATAATCTTATAAATAGTCCCGAGTATCAATCTATAAAGTCAAAAATGATATCAGAGCTAGAAAGGTTAAAAATTGAGACAAGACACTTTGATCCGGAAATATATAAAGAGTAAATTTATACCATCTAAGATTCCAAAAATGATTTAACGATAAAATCTTATTATGAAAAGTAATCCTTTATTTATTAGATTATTGTTTAAGGCCCTGTTCCTGATGATATTGTTCTTAATAAAAGTTCAGGTTTTGTACAGTCAGGTAAAGGCTTGGGAAGGAACAATTACTATTCCTACTTATGGTTGGGAAGATGATGTCAATCCAAAATTCTGGGCTATGGAAGCAGGTGCTAAAGGTGCAACTACTGTGAAAGCATCTATAACCTATCCATATAATATGCAGGATCATCTTTCCAGAAAGCTGGAGAAGGTTACTTACAAAGCTATTTTCCTTGAAAATGAATATTTAAAAATAACCTGTTTACCTGAATTAGGTGGCAGGTTACATTCGGTCTTCGATAAGACTTCCAATCAGGAAGCTTTTCATAAAAATGAAGTAATAAAACCAAGCATGATTGCAATGAGAGGTGGTTTTATCAGTGGTGGGATAGAATGGAACGCAGGACCACAGGTACATACGGTGACAATCCTATCACCGGTTGATGTATTTTATGCCGAAAATGAAGATGGCTCTGCATATATTGAAATCAGTAATTTGGAGAAAAGTCTTAGGACAAAGTGGACGGTGCGTGTTACACTTCATCCGGGGAAGGCTTTGCTTGATGAAGATATCCGCATTTACAATCCAACTGATGCAATGAATCCATATTATTTTTGGAATTGTACGGCTTTTCCTCAACTAAAGGGAACACGCTTCATATATCCTATGAGTAGGGGAACTGATCATTTCGGAATAAAATATTTTGACTGGCCAATCAATGAAGGAATTGATCTTTCCTGGACTAAGAATTATATAGAAGCTGCATCAATATTCGCTGTTGATGGTGCGTACGATTTTTTTGGTGCATATGATGTGGATCTTGACAGAGGAATTGTACAGGTGGCTAATCATAATGAACACCTTGGCAAAAAAGCATGGACTTGGGGACAGGGAGAGTATGGTCGTGTCAGCATGAAGAATTTGGGGGATAAAGATCCTGAATACATTGAAGTACAAAGTGGCCCTTTGCAAACCCAGTCTGATTATGGTTTGTTATCACCCGGTGCTTCTATTTCATGGAAAGAGTACTGGTATCCCATACATGGCCTAAGTACAGGTTTTGAGTTTGCTACAGAAAAGGTTGCCATACAAACCAGTCACATCAAAAGTAATATTAGCATCAGTCTGATTTCAACAGAAATAATTAAGGGAGCAAAATGCATCCTGATGGCTGGTGAAAAGGAGATCCAAAGAGAAGTGATAGATCTTTCTCCTTCCTCATCAGTTAGAGTGGACATGAACAAATCTTCATTTGATACAGTAACCGTGCTACTTGAGACGAATGAAGGTGATGTTTTGGCAACTTTTCAGACACCTCTTCCTTTGCCTCCGGTGGACCCGATACAACCAGCTTCTTATGTGAATAGAGAGGATTCTACTTTGAGTGTTGAAGAGAACTTTCTCAAAGCCGAAAAATTTGATAGGGCCCTAGATCGAATAAAGGCCAGAAAATATTACAATGCAGCACTTAGATTAGACTCGCTCCATTTAGCTTCACTCCGTAACCTGGCTATACTTGATTTTGAATCAGGCAAGTATGAGGTGGCAGCGTCACAATTGGTAAAAGCTCTGAAGCAGATTCCAAATGATGACGGCTTGGCATGGTACTTCCTTGGACTGAGCCATTTAAAAGAGAAAAATACTGATGCCGCCCAGGCCTGTGGTTTCAAAGCATCGAGGTGCTTAGGAACAGTAGCAAGAGGTTACGATCTGGTTGGAAGAAGTTATATGCTTGAAAATAAATATGATGAAGCTGAAAAATATTTTCAAAAGGCGTACTTATCTGATCTTAATGACCCTCTTATTTATCATCATTACCTGCTTGCGGCTTATGTGGGTGGTAAAAAAGAAAAAGCATTGGCATTGGCTTCAAAACGAATTGAGGAATACCCAACAGAATTAACTACCAGATTTTTATTAGCAATATCAGAGCGAGGAAATAATAGTATAGCTGAGATCAGGGATTTTCTTGGTGAAGATGATTTTCAAATACTGGAAACAAGTTTAGTTTTCTCGCGTCTTGGGTTAGTAAAAGAGGCAATCCAAATTCTGGAATTAGGCTGTGTTGGGTTTTCATCAGCTGATGATCAAAACCATCTTATCCAGTACCAACTTGGATATCTCAATTACCTAATTGGTGATCACAATAAAGCCGCAGAGTATCTTAAAGAAGCATCAGCTAATTATCAGGATTTTAATCTTGTATCCAGGCCGGAAATGGAAGAAACTCTCCTTTATGCACTTAGAGTGAATCCAGAGGATGCTGTAGCATCATACCAGCTGGGAAATCTTTACGCAAATTTTGGCCGCTTGATTGAAGCGGAAAAGTATTGGGAAATGGCTACTGTATTTGATCCTTCAATGAGCATTCCATGGCGAAACCTGGGGCTTTATTACTGGGTAGTAAATAATGATCATAAAAAATCAGAATCAAGCTACCGAAGTGCTATAAATGCCAGGCCACTTGACCAGACGCTGTACCGTGATCTGGCAAAAGTATTGGTTGATAACAATAAGAGAAAAGAAACGATTATTCTTCTTGAAAAGATGAAATATAAGGGGGTCAAGAGATCCGATGTGATTATTGATCTTGCACAGTATTATCTTGATGACAAGAGATATGATGAATGTGTAGATCTTTTAAGTTCGGTACCTTATTTTGTTAACTGGGAAGGTTCAAGCATAACATGGAATATTTTTAATATGGCTAATGTAAAAAAAGGTATTTTACTATATGAGGAAGGTAATTATGGTTCTGCTCTTGAAGCATTTGAGAAGGCTCTCACTTTTCCTGAAAATCTCGGGGTAGGGCAATCGCACCGAACAGAAGAAGCCATGGCTTGGTTCTGGAAAGGCAAGACATTACTCGTTATGGGAGCTAATGAGGAAGCAATGATAGCATGGAAGAATGGAGCTTCTTCCATCAACGGATCTGAAAGACAAAACAGATATATAAAACTCTGCTCCGAGCTCTACAGAAATAAGGGGGCTATAAAGAATCATAAATCGGAATGATGAGAATTGATATAATTTCCAATTTTCCAATCACATTATTGATGTTACTTCTTTGCGTGCAATGTAAAACATTAAATAAAGATAAAATAGAGCTTGATACAGATGATATAGAATACTCGTATCTGATAAAACAGTCTATTGATCCTCCTGATATTAATTCTGAATGGGACAAGGAATTATGGAATGAAACCAGGTCACTCGGTTTAAGTAATTTTATGGGTGATAAGCCAACTCACTTTCCTGAAACAAAGGTGAAGTTGCGATATGATAAGGACAACATATATGTTATTTTTAGTGTCAGGGATAGATATATAAAGGCTGTTGCAAAAGAGACAAACGGAAAAGTATGGGAGGACAGTTGTGTGGAGTTTTTTTTCTCTCCTGGGCCTGATGTAGAAAGAGGATATTTCAATTTCGAAGCTAACTGCAAAGGTGTTTTTCTATTTCAATACCACCCTAATAATGATGGAACAAAAGGCTTTGTAAGTGCTGATGATTACGAAAAAGTAAAAATTTCTCATTCTTTAATAAAGGATGTGGAACAAGAATCTATAGAACCTGAGGTCTGGACGCTGGAATACAGCATTCCAGTTTCTATTCTGTCAAAATATATGGAAGTCGATGTGCCGAAACCAGGAGTTAACTGGAGAGGCAATTTTTATAAGTGTGCTGATAAAACCTCACATCCGCACTGGCTTACATGGGCTCCAGTTAATCATCCTGTACCAAAATTTCATCTGCCTGAATTTTTTGGAAATCTGAAATTTGAATAAATATTATGAACAACTTAAATTTAGTGGTGGAATCACCAGGGCGCATTAATCTTATAGGTGAACATGTTGATTATAATGGTGGATTTGTTCTTCCAGCGGCTATAGATAAAAAAATTATTTTATCATTTAAAAAAAATGATTCTTCTAAGTGTAATATTTCTACTTTAAAATATAATAAGTCATTTCAATTAGACTTATCTCATCCAATAAATAGGAGTGATGTCCACTGGGAAAATTATATCATTGGTGTAATAAAAAATATAATGAATTTAAAGCCAGGAAAACTTCAGGGTTTTGATTGTGTTATTGAAAGTAATTTACCTGTTGGCGCAGGAATTAGCTCATCTTCAGCACTAATATGTGGTATAGCCAAGGGTGTTAATGAGTTATATAATTTGGATTTATCTGATGATGATCTTATTTTTTTAGCAAAAGATGTTGAACATAACTTTATTGGATTAAAGGGTGGGATTATGGATCAGTTTACTATTTGTAAAGCTAAAAAAAATAAGCTTTTACTTTTAAATTGCACTTCTCTTGATTACAGATACATTGATGCAAATTTTTATCCCTATAAAATTTTATTGTTAAATTCTAATGTCCCACACAAACTCTCTGATAGTGAATATAATACTCGAGTTAAAGAATGTAACAATGCCTTTGATGTGATCTCAAAAAAATATTTTAAATATGATTTTTTGGCAGAAATTCCAGAAAAAATTATTTATGAATTTAAAGATGAGTTAAATGATAAGGTCTATAATAGAGCTTTATACGTTTCTCAAGAGAACCAGAGAACAATAAAATCTGCAGAACTAATTAGTAAAGGGTTATATAGTGATTTTGGTAGATTAATGTATGATTCTCATGAGGGTTTGAAAAATTTGTATGAGGTAAGCTGTGATGAACTTGATTTTATGGTAGATTTTTCTAAAGAACATAAAGAAATTCTTGGCAGTAGATTGATGGGTGGTGGCTTTGGTGGTTGCACGATTAATTTGATCTTAGAAAGCTTTGTTGATGAATATATAAACAAGATTTCTGATGAGTATTATAAAAAATATTCAATAAATTTAGAATCAATAGTAGGTTCTATTAGCGATGGTATATGTGTTATATAATTTTAAAAACAAATGAAACGTAAAATTCTTGTCACTGGAGGATTGGGGTATATAGGGTCACATACAGTTGTTGAATTAATAAATAATGGATTTGAAGTTGTTATAATAGACGATTTATCAAATTCATATGAGTCAGTTATTGATAACATAGAAAAAATTACAGGTCTAAGGCCAAAATTTTATGAGTTTGATTTAAAAAATCCAGTAAAAACAAATCAATGCTTTAAAGACAATAAATTTGATGGAATTATTCATTTTGCAGCACATAAGTCTGTTGAAGAATCAGTTTCTATGCCATTAAAATATTATAGAAACAATGTTGGAACAATGTTAAATGTTGTTGATTCAATGTTAACATGTGGTTTAAAAAATATAATTTTTTCATCTTCTTGTACGGTTTATGGACAGCCAGATGTACTTCCTGTATCTGAAGAGGCTCCCTTTAAGCGTGCAGAGTCACCATATGGAAGAACTAAACAAATTTGCGAGGAGTTGTTAAGGGATACTGCTAGTACTAATGATGAATTTTACGTTATTGCTCTACGATATTTTAATCCTGTAGGAGCTCATGATTCTGCTTTAATTGGAGAACTTCCAATTGGTAATCCTAATAATTTAGCACCTTTAATTACTCAGTCAGCTGCTGGTATTCGTGATAGATTATACGTTTATGGTAATGACTATAACACTGATGATGGAACAGCTGTTCGAGATTATATTCATGTGGTAGATCTTGCCAAGGCTCATGTCTCTGCACTTAATAGGTTAATTAATAATAAGCAGTTAAAAAAGTATGAATATTTTAATGTTGGAACGGGCAAAGGGCACTCTGTTTTAGAGGTAATTGGTGCATTTGAAAAAGCTAATTCTCTTAAGATTAATTATGAAATAACAGATAGGAGAGATGGAGATATTGAAATAATATATTCAGACACAAAATTATCTAATGATTTGTTAGATTGGAAGAGTGAAATGGGTATAGAAGATATGATGAGATCTGCTTGGGAATGGCAAAAACAAATAAACAAATAAAACTTTTAATTAAATAATATTTTTCTCGTATAATATATTTAATTTTTATGTTAAAATAATGGAATTTATAAATGACAAATAGATTTATTATTCTGATAGTATTATTTTCTTTTGGTTGTAATAAGAAAAAACTTTTTACTCAGTTAGAGGAATCTCAAACAAATATTTTATTTAATAATTTAATAACGGAGAGTGATTCAATGAACATTCTAGACTATGAATATTTATATAATGGTGGTGGAGTTGCAATATCAGATTTTAATGGAGATGGGTTAGAGGATATATTTTTTACTGGGAATATGGTTAGTAATAAGTTGTATCTTAATAAAGGTGAATGGTCTTTTGATGATGTATCTGAAGTATCTGGAATTGAGGCGAATAATAAATGGTCATCAGGTGTAAATGTTGTAGATATTAATTTAGATGGTAGGTTAGATATTTACATTTCTACATCAACTTTTGAACCTGACTCTTTAAGGTCTAATGTGTTATTTATTAACCGAGGAAATAATGCAAAAGGAATTCCTCTTTTTGTAGATAAAGCTCATGATTATGGACTTGCAGATATGTCTCATAATATAAATTCTAGTTTTTTTGATTATGATAATGATGGGGATCTTGACGTGTATCTACTTATTAATAAGATGGACAAGTACAAACAACCTAATCAGTATAGGAAAAAATTAATTGATGGTACATCTTCTAAAAATGATAAGCTTCTAAGAAATGATTATGATGATAATCTTGGTCATCCATATTTTACTGATGTTACAAGAGAAGCTGGTATTCTTATTGAAGGCTATGGTCTTGGAATTTCTGTCTCAGATATAAATAAAGATGGTTGGAAAGATGTGTTTGTTTCAAATGATTATTTGACTAATGATTTGCTTTGGATAAATAATAAAGATGGAACTTTTACTGATAGGGCGTCTGAATATTTTAAACACACATCATACTCTTCTATGGGAAATAATATTGTTGATTTTAATAATGATGGTAACAATGAAATTATTGAATTAGATATGATGCCTGACGATAATTATAGAAGAAAAACAATGCTTACTGAAAATAACTATAACACATATATAAATAATGAGAGGTATAACTATGATTTTCAGTACGTAAGAAATACCCTTCAATTAAATCAAGGTTTTATGGATGGTAACCCTATTTATTCTGAGATTTCTATGTTTTCTGGCGTTAGTGGAACGGATTGGAGTTGGGCTCCAATTGTTGGGGATTATAATAATGATGGATTAAGTGATTTAATTATTACAAATGGATTTCCTAAAGATATAACAGATAGGGACTTTATAGACTATCAAACAGAAATGACTCGTTTTGCAAAGAAAAAAACTTTACTTGCTTCTATACCAGAAGTAAAATTAAAAAATTATGCATTTAAAAATATTTCTTCTTTAAATGGTGTGATCTTATTTGATGATGTTACAAATGAATGGGGAATTGAGGAACCTTCATTTTCTAATGGTGCTGCTCATGGAGATCTAGATAATGATGGGGACTTGGATTATGTTGTGAATAATATAAACGGATCGGCTCATGTTTATATGAATCAAACAAGTAGTTTATTAAATAATAATTGGGTTAATATTAAATTAATTGGATATAAAAATAATCCTGATGCTATTGGCTCAACCCTAACTGTATACTTATCTAATAATTCAATTCAGACGTATGAGTATAATCCTTTTAGGGGATATTTATCTAACATGCAGAATACTGCACATTTTGGATTAAATAGTTTGTCTGTGGATAGTCTTTCTATAGTTTGGCCTGATAATACTATAAGTCTTATTAGAAATGTTCCTATAAATAAAATGGTAATTTATGACTATAATAATTTATCTCGAGTGGTGAAAGGTAAAGAAAAAAAGAAATCCACATTATTTTCTAAGATTGATTTGGGTATTAATTATAAACATGAAGAATTTGATTTTATAGATTATAACATTCAGCCATTATTGTTCCATAAGTTATCACAGTTTGGTCCAGGAATTTCTGTTGGAGATTTTAATGGAGATGATTTGGATGATTTTTATATAGGTGGATCAAGATCATATTCTGGAACTTTTTACCAACAAAAAAATGATGGCACTTTTTCTAAAGAAAATTTATTTGACGATAATAGTGGAGATAATATTGAAGAAGAATTGGGTTCATTGCTTTTTGATGCTGATAATGATGGTGATGATGATCTCTATATTGTTAGCGGAGGAAATGAATACGATAAATCTCATAATTCGTATGCAGATAGATTTTTTATAAACTCAAATGGAAAATACATAAAGTCAAATGATGTTCTTCCCAAATTTTTAAGTAGCGGCTCTTGTGTGAGGGCTAGTGATTATGATAACGATGGAGATTTAGATCTTTTTATTTGTGGGAGAGTTATTCCACATGAATATCCTTTTCCAGCAACAAGTTATCTTCTCGAGAATAAGCTTGAAGATGGAATATTAAAATTTGAAATAGTAAATGATATTCTTTCTCCAGAGTTTAATAATTTAGGACTAGTCTCTGATGCATTGTGGACAGATGTAGATAATGATAACTTGGTTGATTTGATTATAGTAGGTGAGTTTATGCCCATTACAATATTTAAAAATCATAAAACTTTTTTTAAACGACTGCGTGGAACAGGCCTTGATAATTATAGAGGATTTTGGAATAGCATATCAGGTTCAGACATAGATTTTGATGGAGATATAGATTACGTTGTTGGTAATTTAGGTAATAACACTTTGTTGAATATAGATGAAGGAAAGGAAATTTTTATAGTAGCTGGAGATTTTGATAATAATGGTTCTACGGATTTCTTTCCTTCAGCTTACTTTAAAGATAGTAATGGGGATTTATCATTATATCCTTTTTTTACTAGACATGATTTTCAGAAAGAAGTTATTGCTGTCAGAGCAAATTATAAACTACATTCTGAATTTGGAAATACTACTTTTGATGAATTAATAAATGAAATTATTTCTAGTGATTCTATTTATAAGTCATCAGTTAATTTTTTGGAAACAAGTTATCTTGAAAATTATGGAGATGGAACATTTAATTTACGTGCATTACCAAAAGAAGCTCAGCTCTCTAAGGTTCATGGAATTTATTTAGATGATTTTAATGCTGATAATTATTTCGATATACTAATTATTGGAAATGATTTTGGTGGTGAAATTGGTATGGGAAGATACGATGCTTCTAATGGCACGGTTTTGTTGGGAGATCAAAAAGGTGGTTATACCTCTCAAAATATTGAAGAATCTGGATTGTATGTTCCTGGTGATGCAAAGTCTTTAGTAAGGATAGTTGTTGATAATAAACCTATTTTATTAGCCGGACAGAATAATGACAAAATTGTTTCGATTTATAACAAAAATTCTTCAATAAAAAGTATTAAAATTTTACCAAATGATAGATATGCAAAAATTTATTTGAATGATTCAATTTATTATAAAAGAGAGTTTTACTATGGAAATGCATATTTGTCTCAGTCTAATAGAGATTTGTTTGTTAATAACAATATTAAAAAAGTTGATATTTATGGTTCTGGCGATAGTTTTAGATCGATAATTTATTAATGTACATTATAATTAGAATTTTTTTTATCTCATAGCATTTTTACTTAGTTTTGTCGCATCAAAATATCAATTTAGATAGACCCCCGATGAGGAACGGTGGTAATTTGATAAACGTATCTAGTATACAAATCCTCTAAATAATTTGATTTTTTAAGTAAACCAAACTATATGAAAAGATTAACTCTTTTATTTTCATTGTTGTTTATGTGCGTTTCACTTGCCTTCTCTCAGAGACAGGTAACTGGAACCGTTGAAGACAATTCTGGAAATCCAATTCCTGGGGCTAGTGTAATAGTCGTAGGAACTTCGTCGGGTACTGTAACTGATATCGAAGGAAATTTTGCTATAAGCGTTTCTTCGGGAGATCAGTTAGAATTTAGTTTTGTTGGGTACGAGAGTCAAACAGTTACTGTTGGTGCACAATCAACATTAACTATAACACTTGTAGAAAGCACAGAATTTCTCGATGAGATTGTGGTTTCTGGTTACCAAACACAAACTAGAAAAAGTCTATCTGGAGCAATTGCTTCAGTGGATGTGAATAACGCAGTAAAAACGCCTGTAATAAATGCAGCAGAAATGCTTCAAGGTAGAGTTACTGGAGTTTCAGTTATAAATTCTGGTCAGCCCGGTGCGGCACCTATTGTAAGGATCAGGGGATATGGTACACCAAATAATAACAGTCCATTATATGTGATTGATGGTGTTCAAACTGATGATGCGTATGTTCTTTCAAGCTTAAGTCCATCTGATATAGAACAGATTAATGTTCTTAAAGATGCTTCAGCTGCAATTTATGGTGCGAGAGCTTCAAATGGTGTAATTGTTATAACTACCAAAGGGGGTTCTTATAATACTAAAAGCACTGTTACTTTTGAAAGTTATGTTGGCTCTTCAAGAGCAGTGGGTCTTCCAACATTACTTAATGCTCAGCAACATGCTGATATGATCTGGCAATCAAAAATTAATGATGGAGTTGCTCCAAACCATCCACAGTATGGTACAGGAGGAAGTCCTAATGTGCCATCTTCTTTGCAAGGTACCCCTGCGGGTATTTCTACAACAGTTGATCCCAATGGGACTGACTGGTTAGATGCTATTTTTGATCCAGGTTTAGCCCAACAGTATAAAATGTCTGTTTCTAGTGGTAATGCTAATAGCAGATTTATGATGTCTATGGAATACCTTGACAGACAAGGTGCTCAGATTATGACAGGATATAAAACTGGTAGAACTAGAATGAATGCTGAATTCAAAGTAAATGATAGAATAACCAT
>Ga0209019_1000053_pt1 | contig 46639 bp, 45 predicted proteins | sample METZYME_3_300m_FD_187549 | JGI IMG/M metagenome (GOLD analysis project Ga0209019, IMG submission 187549) | Marine microbial communities from oxygen minimum zone in mesopelagic equatorial Pacific - METZYME_3_300m (SPAdes) (version 2) | ecosystem: Environmental > Aquatic > Marine > Oceanic... | reverse complement strand
AGGTTAGCTCCACCTCAAAATCGACCGCGATGTCCTCCAGGGCGATGTTGCCTCGGTAGGCCACGCCCACCAGTGTCACCATTGTCCAAGCGGCCTAAGCGCCTACCGACAGATATTGGGGCGGAGGTCCCAGCATGTCGGAACCGGGATTAGGTATGTCGGTCACGTACAACCAGGGCCAGGAGGTGGCCAGCGCCGCGCCAACCACCGCGACGATTGATCTTTGCCAACTTGAAGGGCAAAGATGTTTGGCAGGCCACGGTCAGCCGGTCCGTGGCTTCTGTCTTGTGCCATTGGTTGTCTACCTGTATTCGATGACAAGTTTCATTGGGTAGCTATTGTCAGCAGGCTCACTCAATCATAAGATGTTTTCCACGAGTGTGTTCGGGCTAGATAGGAGAAAAAATGAAAATCGGTGTGAACCTGATCAACTTCGGACCGGGGGTCAGCCCAGATTCTCTGAAACGCTGGGCGCAATTCTCAGAGTCCTTCGGTTTTCACCTGCTCATGACCTCCGACCACATTGCCATCACGCCAGATGTGAGCACCCGATATCCCGCTCCTTTTTTCGAGCCAATCTCGCTTCTTGGCTGGCTGGCCGGAGTAACCACCACCATCGAACTTGGCACAACAGTGTTGATTGTTCCCTACCGCAACCCTCTTGAAATAGCCAGGGCTTGTGCCAATATCGACCAGCTTAGCGGAGGCCGTTTCATCTTCGGTGTTGGTATCGGTTGGGCCGAGGAAGAGTTTCAGGCGCTCAGAGTCCCATATAGGTCCAGGGGCGCCATAACCGACGAGTATCTCGAGGCGGTCAAGCTACTATGGACGAACGATGTGGCGTCCTATGAGGGGAAGTTCACTTCATTCAAAGATGTGGATACAGCGCCACGGCCGGCCCAGTCTCCCCATCCCCCGATCTGGGTAGGAGGCCCTAGCGATGCCGCGTTGCGCCGTACAGTCCGATTCGGCGATGCCTGGCACCCCGTTCGGATAGCCATGCCCTGGTTCAGGGATACTGGGATTCCCCGTCTCAAAGAGATAGCTGACGAAAAAGGCCGGCCCATGCCGAATCTGTGTCCCAGGATCAAGGTCCGGCTGACAGACTCGCCCGTTCTCGATGCGGACCGCCTAGTCGGTGAGGGCAGCCTGGACCAGATACACCGAGACCTAGCTGAACTAGAAGCCATGGGTTGCGCCTACGTGGTCCTAGATACATATGCAGACATCCCAGAGGAGACAAGGCACAACGAGACAGCGTGGCGGACGTACAGTGTGATAGCCGAAAAAGTGCTGGACCTGGAAAACCAGACTGTCCGTTAAATTGACTCGCCAGTTTGCCATGAGTATATTCGTGCCCACGGCTGAGGTATTTGCCGCCCCAAACTGGAGATCACGGAGGAAGATTTGGCCTTAACCCAAGAGCAGATAACGGTCTCGCCAAAGGCGCTGGCAGGCGTCCGGGTATTGGATTTCACTTGGGTAAGAGCCGGTCCATGGGCCACACGCTGGCTGGGGGCCTTGGGCGCCGAGGTTATCAAGGTGGAATGGCCTTTGAACGAACGGGGCCGGACCACCGGATTCTCGCCTCCCGGCATGGAGTCAAACCTCAACACCGCGACTAACTTCAACGACACCAACGCCAACAAGAAAGGCATTACCGTCAACCTGCGGTCGGAACGGGGCTTGGAACTGATCAAAAAGCTGGTTGCAGTCTCGGATGTAGTGGTCGAGAACTTCAGCGCCAGGGCTCTGCAAAGCTGGGGGCTGGGCTATGAAGAGCTAACAAAGATCAAACCGGACATCGTCTACGTGTCCCAGTCCGGGTTTGGGCACACGGGGCGGCACCGTGAATACCTCACCATGGGACCCATCGCCCAGGCTTTCTCCGGCCTGACGTTCCTCTCCGGGTTGCCAGGAGAGCAGCCGGCAGGGTGGGGCTGGTCCTACCTGGATGACACCGGCGGCATGTACATAGCCTTCTCCACTATGACCTCCCTTTACCGGCGCAATATGACCGGCTTAGGGCAGCACGTGGACCTCTCTCAGATGATTGTCGGCGCTACGTTGAACGGGTCCGCGCTGCTGGACGCCACGGTCAACGGTCGTCCATCGCGAAGGGAAGGGTACCCGCCGGGCAACCGCTCACACTGGCCCGGCACCCCGATGGTCAACAATTACCGGGGCCCAACCACCGCTCCTCATAACGCCTACCGGACTAAGGGCGGCGGTTACAACGATTGGTGCGCCATCACCTGTTTCTCCGACGAGGAATGGCAACGCCTGGTTGGTGTAATGGGTTCACCCAAGTGGGTTGATTCGCCCAGATTCAACACCCTAAGCGCCCGGCTACAGAACCAAGAAGAGATGGATCTAAAGATACAAGAGTGGGCGCAAACCCTCGAGAAGTACGAGTTGATGGAACTCTGCCAGTCTTCGGGTGTGCCCGCGATGCCGGTTCAGAGCACCGAGAATCGTGTTGAGCACGACCCGCAACTCCGCCACCGGGAATTGTACCTAGAGGTTGATCACCCAGTGGTTGGCCTCAGGAAATTCCAGAACGCTCCGTTCAAACTGTCCGAGACGCCTGCCCATAACTTCACGGCCGCTCCTCTCATCGGTCAGCACAACCAAGAAATCTTCGAGGGCATGCTGGGCCTCAGCCACGAGGAATTTATCTCAGGGTACGAAGACAACACCTTCTGGCCTACAACCTTGGACCGGTACTCCTATATGGACGACATGATCAAGGCTGAGGCTGTGCCGTTCGCCGGTCCAGGCGCCGACTCCAAAAAAGCCAACTCCGGAAAACCGGCCGACGCGGGACAGCAGCCAGGCCCGCTGTCCGGACTACGGGTGCTCGAGTTGGCCGACGAGAAGGGGCAGTACTGCGGGAAGCTAATGGCTGACCTAGGGGCCGAGGTCATCAAGATCGAGCCTTCGGGAGGCGAAATTTCCCGTACCGTTGGGCCATTCTTGGACGACCTACCCCACCGGGAGCGCAGCCTCTCATTCTGGCATTACAACACATCCAAACGTGGTATCACACTCGACCTGGAAACAGAGGACGGACGGGTTCTATTCAGACGGCTGGCCGACACCGCGGACGTCATCCTAGAAACGTTCGATGCCGGCAAATTACCCTCCCTAGGTTTGGGGTACGACGACTTGTCTCTGTCAAACCCGCGACTAATCATGTGCTCGTTGACGTCGTTCGGCCAGACCGGGCCCTGGCGGGACTTCTTGGCCAGCGACCTGCTACACCTAGCCGCAGGAGGGCAGATGGGCTGTTGCGGCTATGACAGCGACCACGTTGCCGGGGATATCCCCATCGCGCCAGGCGGCGGCAACGCCTGGCATATCGGCAGCCACTACGCCTACATGGGAATCATATCCGCCCTGATGCACCGCACCAATTCCGGAAAAGGCCAATACATCGACGCTTCGATCCATGACGCCTGCGCCCTCACCACGGAGATGCACGTCAACACTTATATCTATCAAGAAAAGGTGGTCCTGCGCCTTACCGGCCGCCACGCCGCATTAACGCCTTCCGCCCTCAGCCAATTACGCTGCAAGGACGGCTTGTACGTGAATGCCTCCGCATCCCGAGTCACGCTCCGGTTATTCCAGAAGTTAGTCGAATGGATGGATAGCCACGGCCTGGCTGATGACCTTGTGGAAGAACGCTATCTGGACCCTGCGGTTTTTGCAGCGAGCGTTGAGCACATCGAAGATGTGGTCGCCAATTTCGCCGCGAATATGACGCGGGATGAAGTTGCCCACGGCGGCCAAGAACGTGGGTTCAACTGGGGGGCGATCAGAGCGCCCGACGAACTGATCGACGAGGGCCACCTGAACGACCGCGGCTTCTGGGTAGATGTGCCACATCCTGAACTGGGCAAGACGTTCAAGTATCCGGGGCCTGCTGGTATCTACAACGGCTCCCCTTGGCGGATATCGTGCCGGGCCCCATTGATCGGTGAGCACAACGAGGAGATCTACTGCGGGGAGCTGGCGCTTCAAAAAACAGAACTGGCCTATCTGGCGGAAGCGGGAGTGGTGTAATCCCTCTAGTTGTTTTTGAGTCCGAACACAAACATCGGCATGAGCGATGGCCCAACAGAATTACATACTTGCCGTAGACCAAAGCACCACCAGTTCAGCCGCGTACGTCATTGACCACGAAGGCCGCGTAGTTGCCTCGGCCAAACGCGAGATCAACCAGTTTCATCCAGAGCCAGGCTGGGTTAGCCACGACCCGGAAGAGCTATTTCGTTCGGTGATCGCGGTGTCTCAAGAGGCTATGGCTTCCGCGGGCGTCGGTTCGCAGCAGTTGGCGGCCGTCGGCATCGCCAACCAGAGGGAAACCACGGTTGTCTGGAGCCACTCCACCGGGGAGCCCGTCTCGCCCGCCATCGTCTGGCAATGCCGCCGGACCGCCCAGATGTGTGATGAGCTGAAGCAACGGGGATTGGAACCGGTCGTCCGGGAAAAAACAGGCCTTGTGATCGACGCGTATTTCTCCGCCACCAAGATCCGATGGCTGTTGGAACACACCCCAGATGGTCAAAACCGGGCGGAGTCAGGTGAACTATGCGCCGGCACCGTCGATAGTTGGCTCCTCTACCGTCTGACCGGCGGCAGGGTCCACGCTACAGACGTTTCCAACGCATCGCGCACCATGCTTTTCAACATCCACACCCAGGAATGGGACGCTGACCTGCTTTCCCAACTGGGTATACCTCTGGCCATGTTGCCCGAGGTGCGGCCTTCCAGCAACGTATTCGGTGAGACCGATCCCGGTCTATTCGGAGTCGCGGTCCCCATAGCTTGTCTGACCGGAGACCAAAGCGCCGCTTTGTTCGGCCAGGTCTGTTTCCAGCCGGGGATGCTCAAGAACACCTACGGCACCGGCTCATTTCTGCTGATGCAGACGGGAGAGCAACCTCTCCCACCACCTGCTGGTCTAGTCACCTCCATTGCCTGGCAACTTGGCGGGCAGCAAACCAAATACGCGCTGGAGGGCAGCGTTTTCATCACCGGGGCCGCCGTCCAGTGGCTGAGAGACGGCCTTGGGGTAATTAACAATGCGTCGGACACCCAAGGGATAGCTGAATCGGTTTCCAACACGGGCGGAATGTATTTCGTACCCGCCTTCGCCGGCCTCGGCGCTCCGCACTGGGACCCCTACGCTCGGGGGACGATTGTAGGTCTAACCGCCGGCACAAACCGGGCCCACATAGTCAGGGCGACGCTCGAGGCGATAGCCTACCAGGTCAAAGATATATTTGAGGCCGTCAGGTCGTCTTACGCATCGGAGATACCGGTGGTTCGAGGCGATGGAGGCGGGTCTGCAAACCGGTTCTTAATGCAATTTCAGTCCGACATGCTCGGCATACCGGTAGAGGTCTCGGAGGTCACAGAAACCACTGCTTTGGGCGCGGCGTATCTAGCCGGGTTAGCCGTGGGATTTTGGAACAGCCAACCGGAACTGTCCGCCCAATGGCGGTTGGGCGCCCGTTACGAGCCCCAAATGTCTCGCGATGAGGCTGACAAGCTGTATGTCGGCTGGCAACGGGCGATGGAGCGTTCCCGTGATTGGGAAACACCCGGCTGAACTCGATTTATCTTGAGGCGGGAATGGTTAGCTGAATGAGACGGTCGGCCCGGTCCTGGTTATCGAGGTCGCGGCAGGTCGAAATTATGTCCTCGAACTGTGACTGCGGGATCGGTAGACCTGGGATGGCATCACGGATCCGCCGGGCTTCTTCCTCAAAGTCCCACATGAATTCGCGCCCGGTTGATTGTTTCGTGTAGCTCTTGCCGTCTTTGGTGAAGATGGTAATGCGAGGCCCGAAGAGCGTCATGGTGTGCGACGGGATGATGGTCACCCGGTGCATCAGATCCAGTACCTCGGGCGGGTCATTGGCGCCATCTGAAGAGCCCATTTGCTGGCTCCGTAGCACCGGGAATCCGCGCTGGACTACACCGTACGCGGTGTAGTATTTCGTACCACCCGCCTGCGCTTCTCCGTCTTCCCGGCGACTCGGAAAGGCCGGACTGGGATACTGCGTCTCCAGCCAGTTCACCACGGCCTCGACTCTCTCTACGTCTTCATACCGTATATCGTGCTCGGTGCAGAGCTGCGCTGTGACATCGACGTGCGCGATGTTGTAGCCAGCGGTGGAGTAGATGCGGTATAGGGTCTCCAGGAACATCCAGTCCTGCCCTATTCCGGCGGTGATCTGGTCAAGGCTGGACTGGGTATCGCCAACAAAGCTGTAGGTCAGCTTGCCTTGGTTGTTGCCTGTGTAGGCGTGATAGAAGCCCGCGTCGCCTTCGAGAGTGGTCTCCCCGCCCACCTGCCCCATCTGGGCCAGCGCCACCGCGAGCATAGCGTTCCGAACAGCGCCACCTTCGCGCAGTGCACGGCCACCGTTACGAGGTCCTTCTAGGTTGCCTGCCGCTAGGTGAACGCACAGAGCGATGGTGTCGTTAACTTGATCTTCGGTGAGGTTGAGGATCTTTGCGGCGGCTACGGCTGGGCCAAAGATGCCAAACACCGGACCGGCATGGAAGCCGCGCGACATCACCGTTGGGATGAAGTCCGACGCCAGCCGTTCCATGACCTCGTAGCCGGCGGCGACGCCGGTGAGGAATTCACGGCCGGACGCACCGGCGGTCTCGGCAGCCACAAACGCCCCGGGTAGAATACTGGTGCCTGGGTGAGTCAGCATACGGAAGGAGTCCAGCTTGCCTCCCAACATGGCCATCTCGGCATTGGCGAAGGCGGCGCCTCCCTTGGTCACTGTGGCGCCGTTCACCATGATGGTCGCGCCGTGGCTAACCCCGGATTCCTCTGCGTTGATGAGCTGCACGGCCTGTTGGCCGGCTAATGACTGAGAGCCGAGGAGCACGGACGCAAGGCTGTGTAGCGTAACTCCCTTCGCCCGGTCAACCACCGCGGGCGGGAGATCGTCATAGCGCAGTCCTGCGACCCACTGCGCAAGTTGCCGGCTGAGAGATACCATTCTTGTTCTCCGATCTGTTGCTGAAGCTTACCGCCCGTCGAGCGAATCGAGACCCAGGTAGTCTACCCCATCGCCGGCCTTGAGAAACATCGATTAACTTCGAGGATCTGGAAGATGAATGCTGTGTTTTCACGGTAGGACGGTTGAGAGTAGGCCATCACTTTGGCTATAGTGAGAGCATTCGACCTGAGGAGCCAGCTTAATGGCAGATAAGATTCGATTGGGGTTTGTCGGGGCTAATGTAAATTCAAACTGGTCAGTTCAGTCGCACTACCCGGCGCTACTGGCTCATCCGGATATCGAGCTTACGGCGGTTTGCACATCCAGGCCCGAGAGCGCGGAAGAAGCGCGACTGGCATTTGGAGCCACGCTCGCCTTCCATGATTTCCGGGAGATGGTATTGTCTCCGGAAATCGATGCGGTGGCCGTGGTCGTGCGTGTGCCATTGCACTATGAGCCGACGAAGGCAGCCATCGAAGCAGGCAAACACGTCTTTACAGAATGGCCATTGGGCCGGACTACCGCCGAGGCCGAAGAACTGGCCAACCTCGCACGTGCTAAAGGGGTGCAAACGGCGGTCGGTTTGCAATCACGGGTCAGCCCCGCATTGCTATATATCAAAGAACTGATCGACGAAGGCTACGTAGGCGAGGTGCTGTCGTGTCAAGTCACCACCATGCGTGACGGCGCATTGGAACGGCCTTCCAGCCGCAATTGGAATCTGGATGCCAGTCAAGGAGCGAACACCCTGACCATCGCCAACGGGCACGTTATAGACGCCCTGCGGATGGTCCTGGGTGACTTCAAACGGGTGGCATGCATGGTCACAACCCAGGTGCAGAAAATCTATGAAACCGACACCCAGCAGTATGTGGATGTCACATCCCCGGACAACGTTCGGGTGTCCGGACAGCTAGAGCGAGGCGCGGCGGCATCGGTCCATGTAGGGGCCGTCCCATGGGCTGGCAGCGGCTTCCGCATGGAGATCTACGGTCGAGAAGGCACGCTGATAACCACTGGAAGCGTCTCGTCTCAGCGCGGTGAGATGCTACGCATTCAAGGCGCACAGAGAAGCCACGAACTGAAGGACCTGACCATCCCCGGTCGTTTCGTCTATGTCCCGGACGACTTCCCCCGCGGCGATCCGTTCAACGTTGGTCAGATCTATGCCCTGTTCGCCAAGGCGATCCGAACCGGGCAGATCGGCCTGCCGACGTTCGATACCGCGGTTGAACTCCACCGCTTCATAGATATGATAAAGCGGGCGTCGGATACGGGCCAAGAGCTACCCGTCAGCTAAGTTGCGCAGCGATTTCGCACTACGGCAGTTCTATCTCTGCGATGCCCATACTACTCTCGCCGGCGACTGAGTAGAGCAGATAGTTCCGATCATCTTCCGAAAATATCGACGGGTCGCGCAGTTGATTGACGTTCCCGTAGGCGGCGCACCGGCCCCTTCCCATGGGCGCTCGGGGTATAAAACGTCTATGGATTCGGTCTCCCGCCATTCACGCCAGTCAACTGACAGATCGATGGTACTCATGAGTATCCGTTCCGGAACGTCCCCCGCCTGAGACCAAAACACGTGCAGCGAATCTCCTTTTTTCCACAACGCCGAGTGACGGATGTCCTTGTTGAACAACAGGGGACCTTCTTCAAGTGGATACTGGCCATCCGCGAACCGGTAGACCTGTCCGGGCATGACCAAAGCATAGGTATGGCTGTCATTTGTGAACGCTCTCAGATAGCTTCTGCTGAAAACATCAGGCTGTGCCGTGGAATGTATCCCATTCGGGGAAGTGTCCACGCGAGTCACCTGCCGGTCAAGGCCATCCAGACCGTGGAAATACATCACGATAGTCTCGTCGACGGTATCGACGTGCACATCGGGGGATGCAATGTGGGGCGTGGCCAACTCCGCCAAGATGTCGCATTGCATCGTCTCGGGTCCACTCGACGCCAACCGCTGTTTCTTGGTCTCCGCCACGGCTTCCTGAGAGGCATCCGGCGCCTCGGCGAGGAAAAAGCGAGTCGGCAAGTTGCAGGCTCCCAGGCGGATGCACCACCCACGGCCCTTTTAGATCATCCGCATAAGCCAGACGGATGTTACTCCCTTTGTGGTCAGCGAAGTAGAGGTAGTATTTCCCAATCGGAGCGGCGACCCAATCGGGCACGGAGATCAGAGATAGACCTTAAATGTTCTCCTCGATGATTGGATGGAGGCCGAAGGTGACTATCGGGGCATCGATAAGACGGATAACGCGCATTCAACCTTCTCCAAATAGCTGGTGTTGGAGGGTTAAATCTTGAGCTTGGCCCGGATTATAGGAACCAGCCCATACCTTTGAAATAACCTCTGAGGTAGGCGATCTGTCCGCCATGGACACAGTTGTCGAAGACCACAATCCCCAAGAACGTGCCGACAGACATCGGTGGGCGGGGGGGAATCTCGAGCTGGCGTTCCAGATCAGAAGCAGACAGGGATTCAAAATATTTCTTAGCTGCACCCTTGACTGCTTCATAGTAGCCCACGATCGATTCCTTGGGCGGAAGCTGCCATGACGCGACCTGCTCCTTGGTCCAGCCTCCTCCCGTATTGTTAAGGTCATCGTCTAAACCGAATTTCGCGTACCAACCGTCCTTGATCCACAGTTGGGGAGCATCTTGGCACCACGTATGGGTAAAGCGGTCAACAATCCTGGTCATGTGCCAAAGGAGCCATCCCATTGAGTTTGATTCCTCATTGGGTCGGTCACCTAGCATTGCGTCGTCCACATCTTCCAGGGCTTTGTCCACCATGCCCCAGTTTCGCTCTAGGGCAGACAGGGCAGTTTCAGTAGCTGACATCAGTTTGACTCCAAGTGCCAATTATTGCAGGGCACTAATCTACAGATGCTAGACATGATTGTCCAACAAAGAAACGGAAACTTGGCGATGGACGGTCATAGCCAGACTCTTTGATCACTAGCTTTCTGCACTGACCCGGCTTAAACTCTCCGTTATCACTAAGGTTGCGCTATGAGCGGGGCAGCCAGGCAAGGGAGATGGAAATGTCGATCCCGAACGAGACCTTGAAGGCAATGATACGAGATTACAACGGTATAGAGCTGTCCGACGAGGAACTGAAGTTGGTCCGCCCGGAGTTGGAATCGTATTTTGCCGAACTCAAAAAATTGGAAGACTTAGACCTGTCGGATGTTTTCTCCGGCCGGCTCATGCACATCCCGGAATAGCTGCTGCCGGGCCAAATTCGCCGATTGCCTATCCCTAAAAACACACCCAGAGAGGTCTAGATCATGTCGAACTCCGATCTGCTGCGGATGACTATAGCTGAATTGGCGCCCAAGATCCAAAACAAAGAGGTTTCCCCGGTGGAGTTGACCGAGGCCGCCCTAGCCGAGGCGGACCGGTTGCAACCCACGTTGAATTCGTTCATTACCATTCTCCATGAACGGGCCATGGACCAAGCCCGAGAATCGGAAGTCGCCATCTCCCGTGGCGAATACCGTGGCCCGCTTCATGGCATTCCGATTGGCTTGAAAGATAACCTGGCAACCGCCGGGATCACCACTACTGTGGGCTCTAAGGTATTGGCCGATCACGTGCCTGAAGGAGACGCAGAGGTGGTGGTCCGTTGCCGAGACGCCGGGGCGATCTTCATCGGCAAAGAGAACTTGGAGGAGTTCGCCGCCGGAGCGACGTCCAACAATCCTCATTACGGAGCCGTACACAATCCCTGGGGACTTGCCCATATCCCCGGAGGCTCCAGCGGTGGCGGCGGCGCGAACGTTGCCGCCAGTGTGACTTTCGCATCCCTGGGCACCGACTTGGGAGGGTCTGTCCGTTTGCCGGGAACGTTCTGTGGCGTTGTCGGTCTCAAACAGAGCTACGGACGGGTCAGCCAGCGTGGCTTGATGGTCACCAGCTTCAACGGCGACCACATCGGCCCGATGACGCGGTCCGTGGCCGACAGCGCCCTGGTGCTCCAAATTCTTGCCGGTAACGACCCATTGGACCCTAGCACAGTGCCGGTCCCGGTGCCTGATTACACCGCCTACCTTGGAAAGAGCCTCAAGGGACTGAAGATGGGGATTCCCTCCAACCACTATTTCGACATGCTTGATAGCGAAGTCGAATCGGCGGTCCGGGGAAGCATAGCCGCCATGGCGGAACTGGGAGTTGAACCCCGAGAAGTCAGCCTGCCCATGATGGAGTACATCGGCGCAATGCGGATCTCCGCGATGGCCGATGGCGTCGTCACCCATGAACCATTCCTGAAATCCCACCGGGAGGATTACGGCCCCGACGTCTTCTACCGCACCATTCCCGGGCAGTTCGTGTTGGGGAAAGACTACTCCAAATCATTGAGAGTCCAGCGTTTGATCCAAGAAGAGTACGCCCAGGTCATGCAGCAAGTGGACTTCCTGGTCACGCCAACGGCTCCGGTGCCCGCGCCCCGTATCGACGCCCAATACATAAAGATTAACGGTGAAGACCACCGGGTTAGAGGGCCGGGCTCAGGACTTATTTCCCGGAACACCAGCCCTTTCAACGCCGTCGGGTTACCGGCAATCACCGTTCCCTGCGGTGTCACTCACGCGGGTCTGCCCGTCGGTGTCCAGTTCATAACCGGCCCCTTTGAAGAGGGATTGCTGTTCCAAGTGGCGGATGGGTATGAGAAAGTTTCGCCAAGCCAGGGCTTACGCCCCGCAGTCGGTGTGGGAGCGTAGGCTCCTCGCCAAGAAGCCGTGGTCGCAGTGCGTTGGCCCGTTTCGTCGTCAAATTCCGATTGGTGAAGACAAATATTTAAGCGGGTGAATGATGTCATTCAGGTGGGCAATCATCAGCGCCGGCGACTTCGCTGACTCCAGAGCCGCTCCGGGTATCAACCAAGCCGAGGGCGCAGAGTTGGTGGCCGTACACAGCCGGGACCAAGGCAGGGCCGAAGCCTTCGCCGAGAAACACGGGGCCAAGACCGCCTACTCCTCCGTTGAGGATGTTCTGAGCGATTCGCGAATCGACGCGGTCTACATCACCTCGCCGAACCACCTGCATGGCCCGTATACGGTGATGGCCGCCAACGCCGGCAAACATGTGCTGGCGGAGAAGCCACTTTCGTTAAATGTGGCGGAAGGTATCGAATCCATGCGGGTTTGCCGAAAACGGGGCGTTAAGCTAGGTGTGGGGTTACATCTACGGCACCACCCAGGCCACATAGAAACCCGGCGGCTAGTTGCCGACGGCGCCCTGGGCACGATCGCGCTCGCCCAGGCTCAAATCGGTCAAGGCGAGCGGGGCAACGTCCAACCAGAGCCCCGGTCCGGGCTGCGGGATTGGTGGACGCATCCAGAGATGGTCGGCGGGGCCTTTGCCATGTTGACTATTGGCGTCCATGCCATAGACGACCTACAATTCTTATTGGGGCAACAAGTGGTAGAGATTGCTGCCATCACCGACGGACAAACTCCAGAGAGGCCTCTGGAAAACCTGGCTGCCATGTCCCTGCGCTTCGATGGCGGAGCCATCGGTACAATGTGTTGCGGGATGCGCCTTCCTGAATTCCAGAACGACGTAGCCCTCTACGGCAGCGAAGGCAAGGTGATGCTGGCGGACGGTTCATGGCCGCGCCTGCAAGGAGAGCTGCGGGTGTCCAGCGAAACGGTGAACACCACGGTCGCCTACGAGCCCGACTTCGTTTACCTCGTAACCAAGAACATAGAGGACTTCCAGCGGGCCATAGCCGAGGACCGTGAGCCGGCCGCCTCAGGGTCACATGGCCTCAAGTTGGTGCAGTTGACTGAAGCCATGGTGGAGTCGGCCAAAACCGGCCGGACGATCAAGCTGGAACCAACGCCCTAGTTATCTTTTCGGATCAGACCGCCGCGTCCTTAGCTGCCTGTGCCGCTTCCGGGTCAGTGGCGCGCAGGGCGAAGTATTCGATCTTGGGCGCGAATATGTCCAGGAGACGCCGCAGTTCCACCACCGGCGTGGCATGCTCATCAACCCGAAGATCAACCCTGGCGAACGTGTCCGCGCCGTAGACCAGCAAAGCAGCCGAGTGATAGGGGGTCGAGTCCTGAGCTTCCCCGCCGGCATTTTGCCCGGCCTCCAAAGACCTCAACAAGCGCTCTTCCAGGTCCAAGTCAGGAGTATGCATGAACACTTCTGCCATTTCTTTGACCACCCCTTCCCCAACAAGACCGTTACCCATGGTGACGTGGCCCTTTCCGGTGATGTGGCCGGCCCATTGATTGTTCATGGCCCCGGTTCTGGCGGCGGCGTTGCCGTTGTGGTCGACAATCGCCAATTGACGCCGCTCTATGTGCGGGTCGCTGGCCTCCAACTGCTGAAGGGCTCCGCTGGCCGAGTAGCCAAGTTGCAATAGATTCAAGGCAAATGGGCCCAAGCCGGGATCGGTAGACGCCTGGGTTGCAACGGCTCCGACCGAGGACTTCACATAAGGGCAACGGGAGCCGACAGTGATGTCGCTGGTGGTGATTGCGATGCCCAGCATCCCGGTTCGGGAGCACCGGCCGGTGATGGAGAAAGTATTGAACTCGATGCCTGGGATGACCCCCATGGACGGCCTCCTCATGGTCTGAAACTCCAGCTAGGGTTTGTCTACGGCGGGCGCGGAATTTATGTTTTGCAGATGTCTAGGGCGGTGAGGGCCAGCACTTTGGTGCACTGGACCATCTCGCTGATTATGACGCAACTGTCGTCCTCTCCACCCCCTCCTCGGACGACGGCCGGCCCGTACAGTAAACAGGGTATACCGGCGTTCCAAAGATGGCAGGTGTCATTGGCCGTGTACGAGAAAGGCAGCACCGTGCCGATCGCCTTGGGCGGTTGTCCGGTTACGTCTTGGTGGCTACGAGCCACGGCTTGGACTATCTCCTCGTCACGCGGCACATCCAACGGGTCCATAACCAGGCGGCGCCGACCCTTGAAGAATTCCGGTGGTGGAATCTCGATCTCGTAGGATAACTCTGGGTCCTCTGCCAGCAATGGGTCCACGACTTCGCGGATGTCGGCAACGATGCCTTCCACCGTCTGGCCCGGCAGGAAATGGACGTCCACGATGATGGTGCACATATCGGGAATGTACGGAGGTTCCACTAGTATGTAATCCTCCCCTAAACCGCCGATCACGCTGCCAACGTTAAGTTTGGGCAAGTCTGGAAGGTCTTCTCGAGGCTGATAGGTAAACTCAACTTTTCGCAGAGCGTTGATGATTCCTGTCATCTTCACCACTGCGTTCACGGTCCCTTCAAGCTGGCGGACGTGCCCGGTGACGCCGTAGGTGTGGATGGCCATGTGGACGATTCCGGAATGGACGGTCACTAGGTTGCTAGCGCCAAATGGTTCGGCAACCACTGCCATGTCGGTCCTAAAACCGCTTTTCATCAAGAAATTTGTGCCCTCGCCCCCTTGGGTCTCTCCCACCACACAGGCGACAGTTAAGTCGCCCTTCAGCCGGATACCCGACGTGCGTACCGCTTCCGCCGCCATGATGATGCTGGCCAGGCCGCCCTTCATGTTCTGGATCCCGTGACCGTACAACCGATCTCCTTCAACCACTGGAGTCCAAGGATCCCGACGCCAGCGCCGAGTAAGCGAATTGATATCTGTGTGTCCGTTCAGCATCAAGCTAGGGCCACCGCCGGTCCCTTTCAGAGTGGCGATGGTTTGAAACCGCCCCGGCTCAACTTCCTGGAGGTCCACTTCGTATTGCCGGTCTACAAAGAAATCGGCCAAGAACGTGGCCACCGGAGTCTCTTCCAACTTGAAACTGGGGATCTTTATCAGATCACTCGCCAGGTTTACAATCGCTTGCTCGCCAACTTGGTCAATGACCTTTGACTGTTCTGGGTTCATGCTGACGGTCCTATTCCACAATCAGGCGCGGCCGTGGCGCAACCCACGGCCAGCTAGAACTCCGGTGTGCTGGCCTTGGTCCACCACGATTCTGCCATTTACTAGAACGTATTCAATGCCGATAGGGAATTGCTTGGGGTCCCTCACGGTGGAGGGAGACTTCACGGTCTGGGGGTCGAAGACTACTATGTCCGCTTTCATGCCGTCGCGCAACATTCCCCGTTCGCGAATGTCCAGACGATGGGCCGCCATAAATGTCATCTTCCGAATCGCCTCTTCCAGGGTCAATCTGCCCTCTTCACGCACATATTCGGCCAATATCGTCGGGAAGGTGCCGTAGCTGCGGGGGTTGGGGTACTCGCCCAGAAGAACGGCATCGGTGCCAATCATGGTCCTGGGGTGGGTTATGAAGTCGGGCAGTGTCGCCAGGTTGGGTCCAGGCGATACGTAGGAGATTTGAAGGTCCTCATCCAATGACAGGTCGCAGATGGTGTCGACTTCGCTTTTCTCCATCATGTCGGCTGATTCAGCGAGAGACTTTCCTTCGAATTTTCGGTTATGGGGCTGCTTGAAATTGGTCAACATCAGGTCCGTGAACGAGCCGCTCCGTGGACGTATCTCCTGTCGAAGGCGCTCTCTGCCTTCCGGGGAACGGAGAACTTGTTTGAGCTTCTCCGGGCCCCCATTGAACGCCCATTCGGGAATCAAAATCAGCAGCCTAGTGCTGCTGTAGGCGTAATGGAAGCAGTCCATAGTCACGTCTTGGCCTTGGGCAACAGTTTCATCGACCAATCCCAGCAACTGTTCTGCGCTCCCTGAATGGGTCAACTTCTGGTAAAAGTGAGTCAGATGGCAAGGAATCTCTCCCCGTTGCCCAATCTCCAACGCCTCTTTGACCGGGTCCAGGAATTGGTCGCCAAGTTTATTGCGGAGGTGAGTGTGGTAAATACCGCCGTGGCGTCCAGCCTCCTGCGCCAACTCCACCAATTCGTCGGTGCCCGCATAGCTGCCTGGAGGGTAATCGAGGCCCGTGGACAGCCCAAAGGCGCCTTCCTCCATGCCTTCACGAAGCATGGCCCGCATGTTCGCTCGCTCGACTTCGCTGGCCGGTCTGTCATCCCAACCTACGGCGCTGATTCGAAGAGGGGAGTTACCGATGATATAGGCGATGTTGGTGGCAACTTTGTCGTCGAACATGCTCAGGTATTCCGCAACCGTAGACCAGCTCCCAGGTAGCTGGGGAGCGCCGTCCAACCCTGAGTTCAGCTCAAAGAATGCCAAAAAGTCATCGTGGGAAGTGAAGGGCGCGTAAGAATTTCCGTCTACCCCCACTAACTCCGTGGTGACTCCCTGCCGGACTTTCGCGTGGTGTTCCGGTTCGGCCATAATCACCAGACCGGAGTGGGCGTGCACATCGATGAACCCTGGACAGACGACTTTCGATGTGGCGTCGATGACCCGGGCGGCCTCGGTTTCGGCCGAGTCTCCCCGGAAGACGTGGACCGCTTCCCCTTCCACTCCAACCGATCCATAGAATCCAGGGTTGCCGGAGCCGTCCACGATAAGTCCGTCGTTGATCAAAAGGTCAAGCAAGCTACACCTCGTCCAGATTCAGTCAGTGGGGATTCGCCATGTTCAGTTTCTTGTCTTGTCCACCGTCGTCCACCTGGGTCAAGCAGAACGGACCTTGGCCCATCCGGTGTCGAAGGGTGTGTTGAAAACGCCGGTAGACTTCTTGCTCTTGAACATCCATCGCCCGTTCACGCGGACGTATTCCTCGTCGTCGATGCCGGCCCGCCACATCGCTTGGCTGCCCTTGTTCACCGTGCAAGGCATAAACAGATACCAACGTGCCCTGGCGGTGTCGCCGGTGACTTCGATCTGGGGATTTAGGCTGTAATGGATAGCGAACGTGAATATCTTGGACGCACCGCGAAAGAAACCGCGGATCGCTTCTCTACCTTCAAACCGGCCCAGAGGACCACTCTCCCACACTGCGTCCTCAACGAACAATTCCGCTATTCCATCCGGGTTGTAATTATCATCGCATAGCTCAGCGTACCTGGCTTTGAGGTTCCGGATAGCATCGGTATCCTCCAACGTGCGAACCCTGCTTTCCAACTCGTCTAACCTGCTGACTAGGTCTGGATCTGTTTGCGCGGTCATACTTTTTTCCTTACGTGCGAAAGTCGATGGAATGCTATTGGTACTGTAGACAGATTTATTCAGATATTACCGGATTATAGCGGGAGTTGGCGGGTAGAGAACGGGACAGATCATCGTTTTAAAGCGCGGAACTACTGCGCACATCGGAGATAGCGGCAGTAGATCTCCGCTATTCTGTCCAATTTGTCAGGCGCAACAAACGCCCCGACGCTTGAGCCGGAGCGTTTGTTTAATTAATGGTGGAGATGGGAGAGCGTTAGCCGCTACCAACCCGACGCTTTAGTGAACGCTCGAGGCCGAGATTGGGTGGTTATCCCTTCTGATGAGGATGGACTAGCTAGTGCGGCTCCGGCCTGTGGGCGGTGTTGACCTTTTCTTGAGCACGCCCTTGGGCGCCACTTAATCCGATAACCGATATCGTTAGCCTTTCCCGCACTAAACCAGGGAACGGATATTAGGCGGTAAGTGCTGCTCCCAATCAGGTATCAGGCGAGACCGAGGTGATGGCAGCAAGAAAGCGGAGACTAGGCCCATCAGACTAAACCCAAGGGACACGATTAATGGAGCCGCATACGTGTTTGTTACGTCCCACAGGATTCCGGCGAGCACTGGCGCCAATCCCATGCCGAGGCCACTGCCTATGTTCTGCCACCCATAGAGGCTGCCCTGAGGAACGTTGCCATAGTACTGGCGATTGGCGATTTGGAAGGTAGGCACCTCGCAACTTTGGCCGATACCAAAGAGAACGGCGAAGACGTAGAAAGCCCAGGCATCATGAGCGAAGAGGATAATGAACAGCGGGAAGGCCTGCAGGGACATACCCACGATCCAGACGCTTCTGCAACCGAAGCGCTCCGCTACCACAGGCACCGCTCCCCGTACGAATACCCCCGTGCCCTGTTGGACGGCAAGCACCCCGGCAGCCACCCCAATTGACAGGCCGCGGTCGACAGCTATAGCCACCACGAGCACATTTATTATCTGGTGGCCCATGCATCCCCAGCAGTGGATGCCAATGAGGTTCCAGAAGGTGCCAGTGGTTTGTGCCTGTCGGAGGAACACACTCGCCCTTATCTTGGCCGTCTCATCCTTCTGCGCGCGTTCGATGGGCTCGTCTTCAGGAGCGCCTAAAGGCCGCAAGCCTATCTCAGCGGGCTCGTTGTAAAAGAACCTAGTCAGCAACAATATCAGCGCTCCGCCCGCTATGCCGGGAATCCAGAAAATCCACTTCATTCCCAGCTGGTCGAAGGCCATGCCTATCAAGAAGATGAACGCAACAACACCCATGCCCTGGAAAGACCACACAACCCCCATTGCCACTCCAAGATACCTCCTGAACCACAGTGTGACGCCTGATACCAGCAGTATGGTGAAAATGGCGGAAGCTATCCCCAGCAACAGGCCGAAGTAGATGTAGAACTGCCACAGATTGGTCATAATGCCGGTCAGCACCATGCCAGCAATGAAGAGCAAAGCTCCAAGCAACAGGAGGCGCCGTACGCCATATCTGTCCCCAAGCCACCCGACATAGGGGCTCATGACTGCCAGGACGAGCCATTGGAGGCTGAAGGCAAAACTGATGGCAGCGTAGCTCCATCCGAACCCCGAAGCTGAGCTGCTCAGATACGGCACCAGGGCAGCGGTAGCAAATCGAATGGAGGAGGTGACGAGCAATATTGTTGTGGCTATGGCCACTACAACCCAGGCATAGTGAACTTGCCTTATCCCCCTGGCTAGGTTAATTGGGTTCAAGTTCATGGCCAGATTTCCGAATCTGTTAGGCTTTAGCATTCTCGGTATTTGGATTCCTTGGCTGTAAGGTGAACCCCTTCAATTGGGCAGAATTGGGGCCGGACCGTCTAAATTCGAGCTTCATAACAAGTTCTATGCCGAGATGCCTCCAGGAAAATGCAACACCCGCGTTGTATGCTTGGGCCATTGTAACCCTAATCCAAAACGCGGTTTATGCTGGAAGGCCTTTTGGGCGGTCGAAAACGCGGCTGTATCCCTGGTGATAACCGCCGTCAGTTAAAACATACCTAAGTACTACCCGACGTAGGTGCACACAGATACGTGCATCGAAGGCGTAACTGGGACACGACAACCAACGGCTCGCGCGCATCAGGAGCCACATAGCGGTACTTGGTGTCGTCGTTAGCTAAGACAGGCACGATGTTATATTTATGAAAATCAGTATCAACTAGGAAGTGGAATGACGCAACCAACCGATACCTCAAATCACCCTCTCTCGGATATCGGACTTGATTATGACGCTATTGTCATAGGGGCAGGTATCTCTGGGCTCTATCAGTTATATAAACTACGAAAGATAGGTATGAGGGTTCGCGTGTTCGAGTCGGGGACAGGAGTAGGGGGTACCTGGTATTGGAACAGATACCCAGGCGCTCGCTTCGATTCGGAAAGTTACTCCTACGCCTATTCCTTTTCACAGGAGCTTCTCGACGAGTGGGATTGGTCCGAACATTTTGCATCACAGCCTGAGATTCTGAGGTATCTCCAACATGTAGCCGATAAATTTGACTTGATCAAAGACATACAATTTTCAAGCGATGTCAAGTCGGCTATCTATAGCGATGATACTCGTAGTTGGCAGATTCAATTACAGGATGGGAGTATTCACAGAAGCAGATTTCTAATTGCAGGGATCGGTGTACTTTCTGAACCTACTTTACCTAAGATCGAAGGGATTGAATCTTTCAAAGGAGGTTCTTTTCACACCTCCCGATGGCCCCATATGCCCGTAGATCTTGCAGGCAAAAAGGTGGCAGTTATCGGTACGGGAGCTAGCGGAGTACAAGCGATCCAAGAAGTATGCAAAGACGCCGGTCATCTCACTGTATTCCAGCGTCGACCGAACTGGTGTGCTCCTCTTCACAACTCAAACATCAAGTCAGATGAGATGAAGGCCATTAGGGCCAGGTATAAAGAGATGTTTGAGCTTTGTGGCCAAACACGGGCAGGATTCTTGCATACTGCTGACCCAAGAAACACTTTTGAAGTTCCAGAAAATGAACGATATGAATTTTGGGAGCATCTTTACGCCAGTAAAGGTTTCGGTATATGGCAGGGGAATTTTATGGATGTGCTAACTGATCCGAACGCTAACAAGGCTATGTCAGATTTCGTGGCAGATAAGATTCGAGGGCGCGTGAATGATCCTGAGGTGGCAGAAAAATTGATTCCCAAAGATCATGGGTTTGGGACAAGGCGGGTTCCTCTCGAAACAGGATATTACGAATCCTACAATCGAGAGAATGTCGAACTTATAGATATAAACGAGACACCCATCAAGAGGATCACACCAGGGGGAATCCTAACTACTGATAAAGAGTTTGATTTTGATTTCATAATCTATGCGACAGGATTCAATGCGATACTGGGCAGTTACGACAGAATAGATATCATGGGTGTTAACGGGTGCAGATTAAAAGAGCAATGGAGGCAAGAGTTATCGACCTTTCTAGGCCTACAGATCCATAACTTTCCTAATCTGTTTATGATTCTAGGGCCGCATGCACTCTTAGGGAATAATCCTCGGAGTATCGAATTCAACGTCGAATGGATAACCGACTTGATGCAGCATATGAAAGAACGAGATCTGACACGTGCAGAAGCCACGCCTGAAGCGGTTGCCATCTGGCATGAATACGTATTGGAACAAGGTGAAGGCCTTTTGACCAATCAAGTAGATTCTTGGATGACTGGCATCAACAGTAACCTGGAGGGTAGGCAAAAGCGGATCATAGCCATTTATAGAGGCAGTCAATATTCTTATCGAGAGCGTTGCAATGAAGTTGCTGAAAGCGGATATGCAGAGTTGAACCTGATGTGACAACCAAGTCCAACCAGCTTGACCCTTACCGTTCCTTAGCCTGCAACGACCGTACTAGCACTTATCAGAACCTGAACTGATACGCGAATGCCAATGCTGCCGAATCCGATTAGGCGGCTCTAATTCCGAACGAGTATCCCCGCAGGATTATCGTTGGGGAATGGTAATTTACAGTTCCACCAAGACTCTTACGCGTCGCCCTTGCGCACGTGGCTCAAGGCCTCACGAATCTCGTCCGTATCCAGGACAATCTCAGTTAAACCTACTTGGTCTTCATAGATACCAGGGTCTATCTGAGCTTTAATCTCGGGTTCAGTTATGTGGTAGACGGGCAGATTCAAGTTGGCTCCCGCCAATACGCCGGCCCAGGACGGGTCTCCCTCTGTAACGGTCAGGCCATATAGCCTGCTACTTTCGGCGTTTGGCGTCCCTAGAATCACCACCATCCCTTCCGTACCGAGGCGATCAGCCACCTGCTTAATCTCATCTTGACCATCCAGGTCAAGCGCACCGGCGGAGGTTCAAACAAAGCAGTGGGTCACGTCCAGCACAACTTCAGCACCAGCGCTCCGGACGCACAGCGAAATGGCGCTGCCCGGCACTCCGTCTCGCTCACCCAGGGCGATGATCTTCTTGTTCTTTAGGTCCATCAGGCTCGGCCTCTTCTAAGTTAGTGATTCTTTTCTAAGATAAATGACATACCGTCCGATAGTTGGGTCATGCGTCCCAGAAACAAACTACCCTTGGCCAAAAACATGGCCCGTTCCATTTCGCCGGCTTTAATCCGGTCCACTGCATGGGCCAAAAAGGGGACCGCGGAAGCGATATGCCCTTGGGTAGGGGAAAAGCCCAACATCCCATGTTCTTCAACAAAAGCCGGTATTTCGGCCTTGGCAATCTCTTTGTTCACCGTGGCCATGGCGGCAATCATACGGTAGTTGAGCAAAGGGACGTCTCCGCTGCCGCCGGGTTCCGTCACCTCAGGATTGTGCAGTTCTGTGGCATACTTGTCCACATCACCGTACCGCAGGCCCAGACGCTCCAGGGGCTCGGAGACCAAACATTTCATGATTGCTTGCTGAGAAGACCCGGCGCCTACCGTGTGCCTGCCTAGGGAGTCGAGACGCAGTTTGGGTGATATACCGTCGTCCTCGCCAATCATGATTGCCGTGGCTGCCAAGACGTCTTCCAACACTGGTTGGTCATGGTCCAGATGCCCTCGAAATTTCATACCTAGTTTTGCTAGTGAGCACCCTGCCACCACCGCCACCTGCCTGTAAACGCCGGAGTTCACCAAAGCTGCCGCCATAACCATGGCGTGCACTGGGCCACAGCAGAAAGCCTTTACATCCGATCCTGAGGCATTGCCGCAGCCGCACATCTCGGCGATTCCCTTGGCCAGATTACCGCCGCCCCGTTGGTATCTCTCGCCAACAGCCTCTTCGCCACAGTTGATAACGTACGGTATATCGTTGGGGTCGGTGCCAAGCTGCGACATCAATGTGCGGAAAGCCATTGCGGCGCTGACCTTACAGGACAGGTTTTCCAGAAGCACGTCGGGAGTCAGGGTGGCATCTTGGTCATGGGCTCCAACTACACATCCAACAGTCCGTCCGTCACTGAGTTGCAGCGGTAACCTCTCCGCCGATTCAGCGAGCATCTCTTTTATCTTTAAATGGGAGTGGCCCTGACCCAGTTTTTCCAGGTCATACTTTGAAATCAATGGGTGGTCGGCAAAGGTGGCCAATATATCTTTTATGAAATCCTCATCCAGGCGGACAAGGTCAAAGGAGTCGCCGATCTTCAGCAGACCGTAGAATTCTTCTTCGGGCATTATCTCGCCGTGGGGGTTCCACCTGGGGGATTCGCCGGTCAACTTGTGCCACGGCCTCGGAGTCTTCAGAAGTTCATCCGGGTAGATGCCGCCGAGAAACGCGCGGTTGGGAAGATAAGCAGCGGCCTCTGAGAAAGAGCGGAGATGAGAAGCTAAATCGGTCGCCAGTCCTGGATCTAGCATCAAGTCCCGAGAGGGTTTGGAGCCGTGTTGAACCAGACCAGGTGTGTGGGCCAAGAAGTAGCGGACGCCCTGAATCACCGGCGCTTTTGAGGCAGTTTCAGTTTGCATGTTGGTCGGTCGAGTATAGCAGTGGGTTTTGGGCAGTTCAAACACGTTGAACCAGCCAGGGGAGAGGGTTGCCAAAACACTGTATGGGCCGCATCATAAACACGATTTTCGAAGAATCCAAACTAACCAGAGGACAATATGCTCCTGACGCTGGCCATCCACGATATTGGTTCAATCGCCCTTGGCGCCGCGACGAAATTGGAAGGAAACAAGTTGGAAGTGGACCCGGTCGAACTGCGGCAACTTCTATTGGAAGACAGCCGATTGCAGTCTGTTGACATCGAGACCGTAAGCCCCGGCGAAGAATGCCGGATCGGGGTCGTCTACGACATAATTGAACCACGAACCAAAGAGCCCGGTTCGGGATCAGATTTTCCTGGCATCCTGGGCCCCATCAAGATGGCGGGCCAAGGAACCACTCATGTTTTGCGCGGCGCAGCGGTTACGGTTGTTGATGATGGCGCTACCCTGGAGAACGGCAAAATACTCGAGATGACCGGGCCTGCGGGCGAAGCCTCTCCATACACTTCACTGCATCACCTGGTTATCACCCCGCACCCGGTTCAAGGACTAGAACGCCACACTGGGCTTGCTGTAACCCGCCTGGCATCTGTGACGACAGCGGTTTATCTGGCCAAATGCACTCTGGAAATCACACCAGACTCCGCGGAGATTTTCGACTCGGAAGGACCCTTTGTGAAAGGCAGGGAGGGTCTCCCGCGTCTCGCTTACATTGGACAAATCCACTCCAGGCAGAGAGTGGCCGAAATAGACGAAAAGATTCTTTACGGTGACAACACGGCCGGGATGGTGCCGGTCTTACTCCACCCCAATGAATGGCTTGACGGCGCGGTTGTAACTTGCAATCGGGCAATGGGAGCAGAAACCTACTTTTACCAGAATCACCCAGTGATCACCGAACTGTACCGCCGGCATCAACAAGATGAGATCACCTTCGTTGGGACAATAGCCACCGTAGCCGCATCCGATAACGAAGAGAGGGATCGGATTTGTATGCTTGCCGCAGAGCAAGCCAAGTGGAACCTGTCCGCAGATGGCGCCGTCCTCACGAAATACGGGGGAGGCGCGCCCCATGCCGACATGTCCCAGACGGCACTCCGATGCGAAGAACTTGGTATACGGACAACCGTCCAAGTGTCCGATATGTCCTGGGACCGTCGCGCAGAGTCTGCGTTGCTCTTCAACTACCCGGAGGTCGACGCTATAGTGTACGTTGGCGGCCGAGACACCGATTGGCAGGTACCCGCGTCAGGCAGGGTTATCGCTGGCAACGGAGAGGTTGCCGAAGACTTGGGTACGCCCCGAAAACTGTTTTCTACCAACGTCTGTGGAGTAGCCAGCCAGCAGGGTATTTCTCGGCTGCGAGCCTTGGTCTACTAAACGTAATCCAAATCCTTATCGAAAGTTGAAGTTACTCACCCGACCAGGGAGGTCTGCCTTATGCGAGTTGTCCATTATCTGAACCAGTTTTTCGGCGGTATCGGCGGAGAAGAACATGCCGACACAGAATTCCAAGTCCATGATGAACCAGTGGGTCCGGGCCGGCTGTTGGAGCAGATATTGGGAGAAGACGCTCAGATAGTTCGCACAATCGTCTGTGGAGATAACTACGCAACAGAGAATATGGGCGCTCTGACAGCATTCGTGGTTGAGAAGACCGAAGAGGCCCAGGCAGACCTATTCGTTGCCGGGCCTTGTTTTGAGGCGGGCCGCTACGGTGTGGCCGCAGCGGGATTGTGCGTTGCTGTGTCATCCGAGTTGGATATTCCCGTTGTAACCGGGATGGCCACGGAGAATCCGGGCGTTGACCTCCACCGCCAGTCTTTATTCATCGTGGACTCAGGCCAAAACGCCGCAGCCATGCGTGATGTCCTGACCAAGATGTCGGAAATGGCCCACAAACTGGCTGAGGGCTGCCAGATCGGGTCGCCAGAAGAAGAAGGGTATATCGCCAGGGGCATACTTAAGGACGCCTTCGTCGAAGATACCGCCGCCGAGCGTTTGGTCGCCATGTTAAGCGCCAAGGTCAATGGTGAGTACTTCGCATCTGAACTCCCGGCGCCCAGTTTTCCCGCGATTACCTCACCTGCCCCGGTTGTCGATATGTCTACGGCAAAAGTGGCCATCATAACTGATGGAGGCCTGGTCCCAGCAGGAAACCCAGATAACATATCTGCCTGGGCGGCCACCAACTGGGGTGCGTACGATATCTCCGGCAAGGATGGTCTCCAGGGTGATGATTACGAAGTGAGTCACCGTGGTTACGACACGCGTTACGTTGAGCAATCCCCAGATCGGCTGGTCCCGGTGGACGCGCTCCGTGAGTTGGAAGAGTCCAACATCATTGGCGAGCTACACAACAAGTTTTTCTCCACATCCGGCTTGGTAAATCCCATTGCCAACAGCCGCCGCCTGGGCCGTGAGATCGCTGAGCAATTAAAGGAATCCGAAATCGACGCCGTGATCCTCACATCAACTTGAGGCACCAGCACTCGCAGCGGCGCTGCGATAGCTACCGAGTTGGAAAAAGCTGGTATTCCGGTGTGTCACGTAACCTCCGTCGTCCCCGTCGCCAAGATGGTAGGCTCAAACCGAATCGTCCAGGGTCAGGGCATCGTCCATGTGATGGGCAACGCAGATCTGCCCGCCGAAGAAGAGAAAGAATTGCGTCGCAAGACCGTCCTGCAGGCGATCGAGGCCCTAAAAAACGAAGCTCCTTCCACTTAATCCATCCTGGGATAGAACTAGCTGATATGTTTCGTTTCTCCGTGCGTCCAAATCGCGCTCATCTTATTGATTGGCGGGAGTGGGGCGAGGACGCTTTCGAAGAGGCCCGGCAGCAAGACAAACTGGTAGTTCTGTTCATAACCGCTTTTTGGTGCGGCTTCTGCCAGCGGATGGATGAGAACGCACTCTCCGACGACGAGACCATTGCCATGCTTAACGCGTTCTTCATCCCTATCAGGGTTGAAGAGTCGCAACGGCCCGATGTTGATCTTCGCTACAACCAGAGCGGCTGGCCGTCAATCGCAATACTGACTCCCGATGGTGGGCATCTGTTCACCGTTAACTACTTGGACACCGACCCTTTCGTTGATCTTCTGGTCAAGACTGTGACCCAGTTCCAGTCAGACAAAGACACCCTATTGCAGTCGGCAACCCACCCTCAATTAGTGGACTTACCGCAGGCGAACGACTCCCAGCCGCTGGCGGCGGCGTTAGTTGGGGAAATCGCCGGTATGGTCGAGGGATTGGGAGATAGGGAAAATGGCGGCTATGGCTCCTATTTCAAATTCATCCACGCCGAGGCCAACGAACTACTGCTGTACCTTTACGAGACCAGTGGCGAAACCGCATATTTAGACCACGTTGTCTTTACTCTAGGCAAGATGCTCCAAAGCGAGACGTTCCATTCCGAAGAGGGTGGTTTCTTCCGTTACTCCTCTAAGCCAGATTGGAACGAGCCACACCCCGAGAAGCTCTTAGAAGACCAAGCCTCTCTTATCGGAAATTTTCTGCACGTTTATCTGCTTACCGGAGGCGAGGCATACAGAAAATCCGCCGAAGAACTTTTAGAATTCCTTGACTCCACACTCCTCGACACTGAAGGCGGCGCGTTCTTCGGATGCCAGGACTATGTGCGCACAGAAGACCGCGTTGAGTCGTCCCCCATGATCTCGGTGATCGACAATTACATCTACTGCGACGCCAACGCACGCACCGCCGTTTCTCTCCTGGACGCTTGGTGGATCTTGGGCCGGGAAGATTGCCGAGAGCGGGCACGACTGGTCCTAGAAGTTCTATGGAAGTCACTTAGGGCCTCGGATGGCGGAATGTATCACTATTCAGACGGAGAGCCCCACGCTCCTGGGCTTTTGGCCGATACGGCGGCAACGGGTGGAGCGTTTCTGAAAGCCTACTCTGTGCTTCAGGACGAGGAATACCTAGACCGGGCCAAGTTACTAGCGGCCGACCTGGTTTCCATGCACCGGAGCGCTGATGGGGGTTTCTTCGATATCAGTCAAAAAGGCCCCGCCAATTTGCAGGTCCCCATAGCGGAACTTCCGCAAAATGCTGCTGTCGCTTCTTTCTTTGTTCGCCTGTCAGACCTGACCGGCGAACTGACCTACCGAGAAGAAGCCGTCTCGGCCTTAAAGCGATTCCCCGGCGCCCACCGCCAGTTCGGCGCTTTCGCCGCGGGGTTCGGCCAGGCCCTTGCCAGGCTGCTCACTTTACCGCTGATTGTTACGATTAACGGTTCCCCCGGCAGTCCAGATGTTCGAGGTCTAACACTGGCCGCCACAACACAACTAAGACACGGAGACGTGGTCATCAATTTTCAGGAAGTGTCGCAGGGAACTGACGCCTGGGCTGACGTCCAAATGAGAGGTCGCCTACTCGGTTCCATATCCGACCCTGCAAATTTTAAACCCGACAGAATCAGAGAATTAGCGAGCAACTAGAACTTCAATTTAGCGCAAAGCTAACAAACTGGAGGCAGTCCAATAGCAAAGATTTATGGATCTGACCACGTTGGCAGCCTACCGCAACCTAAAGCCCTCAAGAGTCTGCGGTTGATTTCTACCCGATGATTTGAGGTGTTGTTCGATGCGACCACATCCATTATCCGCCTCGCCAAGTGCTGTGCTAACGAAAATAATCTAGCAGCCTAATAGTTATCCGTTGATATTAGGCACGAAAAGAGGAAATGGTGCCCCAGGTAGGATTCGAACCCACGACCCCCTGCTTAGAAGATATCCCAGCCTTGAGCGCTGTGCTTCGTGCCTGGCTTAGTTCGAGAGAATGTATAGTTATCGTCTGGGCAGCGTTGATCGCCTACCCCTCAATCCCGAGGAGTTTTGCCGCTGTCCCACCGAGAATCTTGATCCGGTCCTCGTCGCTTAGCCCCGGAATCGACATGATGTGGTCGACCGGAGCAGTGTTCCATGGGAACGGGTAATCAGTACCGAGGACCACGTGATCGATACCCGCCTCAGCGATGAGGTGCCGCATGCCCTCGTCAGTGAACATGATCGAATCGAAATACAGTTGGCCACCCCAGATGTATTCGGTCGGCTTCTTCTCAGGTAATGGCCCGACCCGGTCCGGGAAGGTCGTGATCACCGCGTCCGAACGGTTGGCATAGGACGGCAGGAATCCACCGCCGTGTGAGGCGCAGATCTTGAGACCTGGAAAGCGATCGAGCGTTCCTTCGAAGATCAGATGCGACAAGGCTATCGTGGTCTCGAGCGGGTTGCCGATAGTGTTCGTCAGGAGTCCATTCCCGGCCAACCGGCCACTCGGTTCCAATTCGCGGGTGCCAAGCGGGTGCATGAAGACGAGCACACCCAACTCTTCGCACTTAGCCCAGAACGGGTGGAACTTCGGGTTGGCAAGTTCCTCGCCGGCGACGCTGCCGCCAACGCCAATGCCGCGGAAGCCAAAGGTTTTGACTGCCTGCTCGACTTGTTCGGCTGCGAGGTCAGGATATTGCAATGCCGCGGTCGCGAAGGCGACGAATCGATCCTGGTCCGACGCGCAGAACTCGGCGAGGGCCTCGTTCTGCACTCGGATGAATTCGGCGACGGCATCGCGCCCAGCCCCGTACCAGTAAGGATTGATGCTGAGCGCCTGGACATCGACGCCCGATCGATCCATATGCGCCAGACGGTCGCTGATATTGGACCATAGAAGGCCGGGAGCCTCCAGCGGGTGATCGATCAGCTGCGCCGCCTCCGGGACGATGCAATGCGCATGGACATCCACGGTCTTGACTCGCTTGCCACTAATGACGACCTCGCGGCGGGCTTGCGAACGCACCTGCCTTGAACCGCCGCCCGCACCTGCACTGGCGTCAATCCCACAATCGACAAACCCCAAATTCGGGCCAGCAATGAGGTTTCCGCTGATAGGCATTTCCATTCCTCTCATTCCTATGATATTTGTCAAACATCGTCAACTATTGTAATCGACTTGGCATTCGTTATTTGTCGTCGTCCTACAATTGCGACCATCACGGCCAACAAAAAGAAAAGTCCCCTCGTTTGAGGAGACTTTGCCATTTGGCTGAAAACGCCAGGAATCTCCGTTTCTGTTACTTGCCCCAAACTCCTTTGGCATGCCTCGTTGCTATCCCATCTCCAACCGGTTGTACATCACAACTTCCGCTATCTTTCCAACGGTTCGTGAAAGTATTCAAATCGTCGAAATTATCAGCTTCGACGACAACAAATATCCGATGGCTCGGTTGGTTCATATACGCAGCGACAACCTTCACTTTGTCATTGCCTTCCATCCATCGCGTTTGTTCTGCCTGATACTCTGCAGTAGAGATATCTATCCCAGATTTGCGTGCCTGAACTCCGCCGCAGCTCAAGTTGTCATGGGTAGCCGTTATATGAAATAACATTCCGTCCTCCGAACATAAAATGGGCTTGGGCCGGAGGCCATATTAGCTACACATGTGGCGGTTGTCTAATCTACTTTGCCGAAACCAGAAAAGCCCCCTCGCTTGAGGGGGCTTTTTTGATCTTTGGTGCCGGGGGAAAAAACAGCGCCTTCAGTATTTTCTGAGAGCGCTTTGCTATCGCAGCATGCGGGAAGCTGTTTTGTCGAGGTTTTGTGCCTGATTAAGCTTCATGTAAACTACGGTGCCTGAACCGTAAGTTGATCATGATATTGGCTAAGAGGAAATAGACCCGAGGACTTGCTGTCGTCGCGTCATCAAGTGATGGGTAAATCTACCCCTAATTTGTGGAAAGGACATAGGAAGTGTGATGCAAGATAAGAAACGCATGACCACAAGACTAAAGGAATTGTTCGAGCGTCCGGAAATCTTCGTTTTGGCAGGCGGGATGAATGCTATGGGCGCCAAGATGGCAGAAGTACTGGGATTCGAGGCGTTTTACATGTCCGGGGGAAATACTTCAGCCCAGCTGATGGGTTGGACAGAGGGTGGCACCAGTATGCGGGACATGGTGGATAATGCCCGGCGCATCGTAAATACCGTGGACATCCCGGTGTTTGTAGATATGGACACTGGATATGGGGACGCCATCACGGTACACGAGACCGTAAAAGAGTACATCCGCGCAGGGATAGCGGGCACGCATCTTGAGGACCAGACCTACCCGCCCAAGTCGGGACCCCGCCGCCGATGTGTTTCCATCGAGGAGATGGTGGGCAAATTAAGGTCCGCCATGGACGCCAAGATGGAGCTTGATCCGGACTTCGTCATCGTGGCTAGATGCGATTACGCAGGTGTTCCAGGGGCGACTTTCGAACAGGTGATGGAGCGCTGCTTGGCCTATAAGAGCCAGACCAACGTGGACGTGGTCTGCCCCGCGGTAGCATCTTGGGAAGAGAATAAGGAGAGTCTCCAACGAATTCCTGGTCCAGTTCTGCCCCTTTTCACTCATGGTAGCCAGACCCATCCGAGCTTAGAGGAGTTACAAAATGCAGGGGCCGCTGCTGCTTGGTATCCCTCACTAACCACTATGGCGGCGCTTCAGGCATCCTGGGATTTCCTCAACGATTTTCAGGAAAGGGGAACCGGCGCCATTGACGATTTCTTGTCAGGTGCGGCTCAAAGCAAGTGGGGCGTGGCCAGCAACGGTAACGTCCTTGGGGCGGAGCGCATACGAGAGATGGAGGACAAGTACCTACCCTAGCGTGAGGGCATTCATTCAATCCTTGCAGTAGGGAAAGAATTCGCGGTCGTCAAACCATTGGCTACCACGCGGACGGCTATAAAATGGTAACCCTGGGGGAAGTAAACTGGCTGGTCGATTGTCGGTCTTGCCAGGCTGGGGTTTCCTCGTCGACGTGGTAGAGGGATACAAACGCCGACGTCCGCCCCAGCCCGGCAAACTCCCGGGTCAACAGGCTGACTCGGGAGGAGTAGTCCAGGTAGTCCAACAACAGCAGGTAGCCTAAGAAAGAACCATGTTCGTCCACCAGCGCCAATATCGCTCCGGTTTTTCTATCGTCACCAGTATCTTTGGCCGGTCGCGTATGATCCACGCGTCCTCGGCTAGCCGGGACACATCATCCAGGCCGTACCCCGCAACTATGGCCAGGTCAAACCCACGGAAGGCGGTCCGAAAGCCATTCTACTTGGCCCGCACCACGCCCCAACTGGAACCTGCCCAAAAGATAGACTCTTCGAAATAGCCGTTATCGTCCTCGGGGGTTATCTTGGGAGGAATCTCTCACGACCGTCACACTGTTCGATACTTCCCTATGGGTTTGTCTTCTAATCTATTTTAAACTAACGTCATACTAACCCCGGCATAAGATTCCCTCCTGTGCGGGAATATTATGCCGCGTGAGCGAGCTTGATGGCTTCTTGCCGCCAAGATACACTGTGTCCGGTCTCTGTTGGGATACCCAGACGTAAAGGCAATGACCTAACGCTTAAGCATACGGGAGGGCGGACCCATGGCTGATAATATGACTATCCTAGTTGGCACATCCGGCCAAGGAGTGCTGCGTAGCGCAGACGGCGGCGACAATTGGCGGCGTATCTCCATCGATCAAGGCCTCCATTCTGACGCTGTGGTGCGCTGCTTGGCGGTCCACCCCAATAAGCCCAACCTGATTTACGCAGGTACCGACAAAGGCATCTATACTAGTCCAGACGCCGGAGAACATTGGGCGCTTTTGGACAATCTGCTAAACGATTACACAGTTTGGGCACTGGTGATCGATGATGAGGATCCCAACTTGATTTATGCTGGGACCGGTACGCCCACCCCCACCGTGTTTTTCCGCTCTCAAGACGGCGGAAGCAGTTGGCAGAAGACCTCCATGGAAGCGGCGGCAGAATGCCCGGCGGTTGGCACCCCACGGGTGACCGGCATTGCCATCGACCCCACCGACCGCCAAAGCATTTGGGTTGGCATTGAGGTAGATGGTCTGCGACATAGCGCAGACGGCGGGGATACTTGGACCACGATTAACCATGGCGCCATCCCGAACTTAGATATACACAACGTAGCGGTATCCTCGGGGCCTCCAAAGACCGTGGTTGTGGTAGTGAACAACGACGTGTACACCAGTACTGACAACGGGGCCACGTGGAAGTCCGTCGGTGTCAGAGAAAACTTTGATTTAGGCTATCCCCGGGGAATAAACGTGCGGCCGGGCAGCCCTAACGTGATTTTCCTGACACTAGGAGACACGACGCCGGGCAGCACCGGTTGCATCATGCGCTCCACCGATACGGGACAGAGCTGGAAAAGATTGCCGTTGCCTGTCGAACCAAATACGGCAATGTGGGTGGTCAATGCCCAGCCGGCAGACCCTCAAATAGTTTTCGCCGGTAGCCGCTACGGCTACTTGTACCGAAGCGACGACGGCGGCGATTCCTGGTCCAAGCTCAAGCGTGAATTCAGCGAAATCTCTTCGGTGCTGTGGGTGGCCGCCTAATACAGGCTTATGTTGTAACCGCATCTGCGGCACTAGCACATAATATTGGGTCTTAATGATTGGCGGAGGGAATCCCAGTTATTCAAGATTGAGGGGTCACAACGATGCCTGACGACAAAAGCCAAAGCCGCCGAATCTATGTGGGCCTTCAAGAAGGCGTTTGTGCCGTATCCGGCCATGGGGATACCTGGATTTCCGGTGACGTCACTCCCCTGGCCCACGCATCGGCCCGGCTATCCGCCAGCCCCGTGGTTGGAGGACGAGCCTATCTAGCGGCGTATGAGGCCGGAGTCTACCGCACTGACGACGGCGGAAAGACCTGGAAGCGCCTGGACGCCTATCCAAGTGCCTATGCTCACAGCATCGCTGCCCACCCCAGTGACGGTGGAACCGTATACGTGGGCAGCGAACCCGCGTCTCTCTACAATTCCTCAGACGGAGGAGAATCTTGGCAGGAATGCACGGGATTCACAGCCGTGCCAGAATCTGATCAGTGGGGATTTCACATAGAGACTCGTAAATCTCACGTCCGAGACCTGAGAGTGGCCCCTCACGACGCCGGCTACCTGTACGCTGCGATAGAAGAAGGGGGTATGGTTCGCTCCCGCGACGGTGGCGTTACCTGGAAGCAGTTGCCGGGGATCCACGACGACGTTCACTGCATCGCCCTCAGCGGAGCCAGGCCCAAAAGCCTCTACGTCGCCACGTCTAGGGCTCCCTATCGAACCGATGACGAAGGCGACAATTGGGAGGTCATCAGCGACGGCGTGGACGGACGATACGCCTTGCACATCGCCGTGGCCCCAGACGACGCCGACCTGGTTCTGTTGACAGCTTCCGGCAACTCCCGCCGGGAGAATCCCCAGTTCTACCGCTCTATAGACGGCGGCCGCAGCTGGAAGCCCATCACCTCGGCGACGAAGGACGGAGATATGGTAGTGGCATTTGAATGGGACCTCCAATCTCCCGGCACGGTTTATGCGGGGACCGAATCGGGTACCATCGTTCGCAGTCAGGATCACGGTGAAACCTGGCAGCAATTGCCGGTAAACCTGCCCAAACTAGCCGTAGGCGCCTTTGCTGTGACATCGGTCTGAGTCTGGATAAACTTACAAGGCCAAGAGCTTTGGGGCGGCTTGAAACCGCCCCTATTTGGTCTGACAGTACCGTCGCGAGCTATCCCATAGTGTGACTGGCTAACAAGATGGCCGAATTAGACGACTACTTCAAGGCAAGAGAAATCATCATCCCGGGGTCTGTGGTGACCCCGGTGCGTGAGCAGCCTGGCAGCAACATAACTTTCACTCGGCTGGGCAGCGGGGGCGCAACTTTCGAAACGTTAAGCCCACATAGCAGAAATCCAGTCGGTCTCACATCCCGCCGAAACAGCCCTTCGCGTGCTTAGGGTTGTAGCTACTGTTCACCTGGAAGGGTATAACCAGGGATAACGAGTTATTTGAATGGTCAACGCAAGCATTTTTTCCACATCCGGTAAACCAAGACAAAGTCTGAGGGGGTTGGTATGACTACACTTGACGAGCGCGCCCAGAGGGGTGCCGAGATTCGCGCCAGATTTGGGGGCGGGACGCCCAGCAGTGGCTCGGTTCCGGGATCCCGGGAGATGGCGCCTGATCTGCACCGCATCGCCGATGAGGCGTTATTCGGGTCCATCTGGCAACGGCCTGCCCTGAAGATCAAGCACCGGGAAATGATAGTGCTCTCGGTCCTGACCGTACTACAAAGGGAGAATCAGCTGCGGCGGCATGTAGAAAGCGCCGTCACTCTTGGGCTCACGGCCCAACAGGTTATCGAGGTCATGATCCATGCCTCATTCTATGGCGGGGTGCCGACAGCATTCACCTCCATGGGCGTAGCCCAAGAGATCTTCAAGGCCAAAAACATCCCGTTTTCCCCGCAGTTGGTATTCGACCCCAGCGAGACTCCCGACGATCTCTACCAACGGGGAGTCAAGCGGCGTCAAGAGTTGATGGGCGCTCCGACAGGAACGCCAAGGCCGGGGCCGATTACTCAAGCGGAGCGGGAATTCACCCGATTGACCACCGAGTATTATTGGGGGTCTGTATGGACTCGGCCCGGCTTGGACCTGCAGAGTCGTTCGATCTGCACCCTGGCCGCTCTAACCGTGTTAGGCAGGGAAGGCCCGCTGCACAGCCACATCAATGGCGCGTTAAACATCGGGCTGACTCAAGAAGAAATCATTGAAGTGTTCATCCAGACCACGTTCTACGGCGGCCTGCCCTTCACCAGGGCCGCGATGGACATTGCCAACGAAATCTTCCTGGGAAACAACGCGTGACAATACCCATACCCATCTAGGAGAGGAAGTTCAACATCTGAACGGCCGATGGGACTCTATTTGTCACCGGTCTCCTCCGCCGTGAGGAGAACCGCCAGTTCGTCCACGAGGGAATTTGAAACGAAATAACCCTACCAAACGACGTTTCGGAATCTTTTACGGCTGGCGGATGGTCACTCTCGGTGGTTTCTTAACTTCGCTCAACAAAACTGCCGTTTCGAAAGGGTTCCCGGTTTTCATCATCCCAGTCGGGGAAACCTTTGGCGTTGGCCAAGCGACCATCTCCTTCGTTTTCGCTCTCGCCAGCTCGGCGGGCGGACCTACCGGGCCGGTCGCAGGATGGCTGATAGACCGACACGGGCCGAAGGCGGCCGTTATCCTCGGCGCCACCATGACCGGGGTCGGCTTTCTAGTGCTGGGGCAAACTCCAAATATCTGGACCTTCGCGCTCGTTTATGTTGGTCTGGTGACTGTGGGCACCAACGTTGGGTTTTCCTACGCCATGTCTGCCTTGGTCAACAATTGGTTCTACAGGCGCAAGGCGCTGGCCATGTCATCGTTCCAAGCAATCGATTCAAGTCTTCCGGCGGTACTGGTGCCCGTGCTAGCCCTCTCGATATCGGTCTGGGGATGGCAATTTACCTCCACTGCCATCGGACTGGTCCTGTTACTGGTCGTTCCTCCTCTTTCCTTCTGGATCAAGAACACCCCGGAGAGCATGGGGCTGTCGATGGACGGAGATTCTGGGGCTGATGGGCCAGATACGGCAATCATCCAGCGCGTCTCCAAGAGCCGACGGAGTCCACCCGTCGAATATAGCGTGAGCCGTGCGGTGCGCTCTGCCAGGTATTGGGTGTTGCTCACTGCTAGCAGCCTACGTTTGGCGGCTAAAGGCGGCGTCGTAGTCCTTATAATCCCGATTCTGGTCAGCAAGGGCACCGACGCGCAAGGCGCCACGTACGTCTACGGGTTTCTGCTATTGGTGACCTTGCCTCTGTACTTGGTGATTGGTTGGCTGGGCGACCGGTTCTCAAAAAATCTGATCTTGGCAGGGGCCGTGACATCGGGGGCGGCGTCATACGCTCTGATCGCTTCCCCGTTGCACGGATTGGGCGTGATAATGGGTTTCGCGGCCTTATTTGGTATCGCCGAGGCTTGCGCCCCCACCAATTGGGCCGTGCTGGGGGAACAATTCGGCCGAAAATCCTTTGGCCAGTTACGCGGTTTCGTGCAGCTAGCCCAATTTCCCGGCGCCTTGGCTGCGCCGGTGTTTGCCGGCTGGTGGGCCGACCATCACGCCGGCAGTTATTCGTTACCTCTTTGGATTTTCACCATCGTGATGGGAGTGAGCGCCCTGACATTTGCCATCGCGCACAAACTCCAACCGATCGCGGTGGCTGATGGGCCTGATGTGCGAGTTGAACAACGACAGGCGTGACAAACGGTGAACGCGACCTACCTGTTTGCGTAGACACCAGTAACAAGAAGGTCATCTCTGTCTGGGATTTACTCAGGTACCCGAGTATCGACTGTCCACATCTTCGTGTTAGATTACTTATCGATTTTACGGAGCCAAATAACTGAATGAGGCGGCCAAAATGTCGAATCTGGCAGAACAATTAAGTGATTACGGGACATCCCTCAAATATGCTGACTTGCCTTCAGATGTTGTCCATCTGGCCAAACGGTTCATCATAGATACCATCGGCTGTGGGCTAGGCGGCTACAATAGCGAACCGTCGAAAGTTGCCAGAGCGGTGGCCGGTGAGGTAACTCCAGCGCATCCGGTTACCGTGATGGGTAGCGGTCAGTCGTCTTCTCTTGATCTGGCAGTTTTTGCCAACGGGGTCATGATTCGGTTCCTCGACTTCAATGATGGGTATACCAGCCAAGAGTCGGGCCATCCCAGTGACAGCATAGCCGCGGCCCTCTCGGCTACTGAGGCTGCTGGTGGCAGCGGCAAAAGACTACTTGTTTCCACTGTCTTGGCGTACGAGGCGTTCTGCCGAATCTGTGACACCGTTGACATCAAACCAAGGGGGTTCGACCACGTAACAGTAGGCGGCATCGCTTCTGTGCTGGCTGCGGCGCGGGCGATGAAGCTGTCCAAGGAGCAGACTTTCCAGGCTTTGAACCTAGGAATCGCCTCCAACGTAGCCCTTTACCAGACCCGTATCGGTGACGTCTCGATGTGGAAGGGCTGCGCCTACGCCAACGCTAGCCGAAACGCGGTATTTTCTGTTCAATTGGCACGGGCAGGCCTTACCGGTCCATCTCCGATCTTTGAAGGGGACGGTGGATACTTCAGAGCAGTATCCGGCGAACCATTCGCCCTAAAGGAGATGGGAGGAAAAGATCACCCATTCAAGATCAATGAATGTAGCATCAAGCAGTTTCCCCTGGGGCAATATTCTCAGACCGTTGCCCAGGCGGCCCTAGAGGTAAGGGAGTTGTATGGGCAGCCGGAAGAGATTGCGCAGGTTAATATCAGTACTCTGCAGACCGCGGTTAACATCATGGCGGGTGACCCCGAGAAATGGACGCCCAAGAACAGAGAGACTGCCGATCATTCCATGCCTTACACCGCTGCCGTGGCGCTGATGTTCGGCACGGTGGAGAGCCGCCATTTCGATGACGAATTTCTTAAGGATCCAGATCTGTTGGAGTTGGTTTCAAAGGTAACCGTTTCCGTATCGAATGAGGCCAACGCGAGAGCGCCCGAAGCCATGCTCTGCGACTTTGAGGTAGTGACCAAGTCAGGGGAGGAGCATTCGGTTCAGGTTGCCTATCACAAAGGCCATTACAAAAACCCTCTTACCGATAACGAGGTCGATAGGAAGTTCCGGTCTCTGGCACAGGAACATCTGCCCGTTGAGCGGGTAGATGCTTTATTGGACCGTCTATGGCATTTGGAGGACGTCCAGAACGTAGGCGACCTGATAAGGTTGACTGTTTTCTAGCAGCCTGGGGACGTTCAACGTGACCGGCAGGAAGACCGTTGGGCGGAGCAAAGACCGCCCAAGATTTTAACGGACCTAGCAGCCTGGCGGTAATGTTAACCGGCCAAGGACACGTCGGCCGAGACAAAACACTCCGTAATCGATTGCACTTGTTCCTCCACCAGATAGCTAGGAACAGGCTTATCAGATCGCTAGCCCTGGTTGCTCGGTCCAAAATGCGATTGACGATTGGAATACCGCCATCTAAACTTGCGTCCGAATTTACTCGGCCAGGGAGGCACAGAAGTCATGGGGTTTAAGCTGCTGGTACTGAACCCAGCCGAACAAGAAGGAATGGAATACATCAATGACTGGCCTGACAAACTGAAAGAAACCATACCCGGTATCGAGGTCAACCTGGCCCGTTCCGTTGGCGAGGCCATGGAAGTGATCGGGGAGGTCGATGCCGCATTCGGAAATATAGTCCCAGAACTATTTGAAAGGGCAGACAAACTCAAGTGGATCGCCTGTCCTCAAGCTGGTCCCAAAGCTGGCTATTACCACCAGGCCTTGTTAGACAGTGAAGTTACGGTGACCAATACTCGAGAGATATATAACGACCACATCAGTGCCCACATCATGTCATATGTCTTGGCCTTTGCCAGAGGATTGCACGTTTATATACCCCGTCAGCTGCAAAGGCAATGGAGTCCTGGATACGACACTATCCACCTTCCAGATTCCACGGCTGTCGTAGTAGGTATCGGCGGCATCGGAGCCGAGACTGCCAGGCTATGCTCGGAATTCGGTATGACCGTGATTGGCGTGGATCCTCGGGCGGCCGGGCCGACACCTGGCGTTAGCGAGGTCCACCGCCCGGAAGCCCTTGATGATGTGCTGCCCAGAGGCGACTTTGTCATCGTAACCGTACCAGAGACCCCCGAAACTCAAGGAATGTTCGCAAAAGAGCAATTCCGCCGAATGAAGTCCGATGCGTTCTTCATTAATATCGGAAGGGGAGCCACCGTGTTCCTAGACGACCTGGCAGACGCAGTGCAGGAAGGACAAATAGCCGGCGCCGGTCTGGATGTGTTCGAGGTAGAGCCACTGCCGTCCAATCATCCGCTGTGGAGCACGCCTGGGGTCTTGATAACGCCTCATGTGGCCGGAAGAGGTCCCTATCTTGAGGACCGGCGCACCGAATTGTTCGTGGAGAACTGTCGATTATTCAACGAAGGCAAACCCCTGAATAACGTGGTGGACAAGGCCCACTGGTTTTAATGCCGAGGGTGGTCCAAGGATTCACGCCGTGACCCGGGCCGTAGATATGCCCAAGCGTCCAAGACTACTCCATCTCCCAATACCCATATTTTGTTGCCTTTGTGACCATTTGGGAGAAAATGAAAAGCCCAGATTCGAGAGCTCCGGGCGTTTTCGTACCTGAAATAGTGGTGACCCGCCTCGCGGTCGAACCCAGCACCTAGTGATTAAGAGTCAGCCGGTTTTTGTTCATAGGCGTGTATAGCAGTCTTTCTTAGACACGATTTTGAGACTAAAGGCTAAAACCGTGTCTGCCGGACCAAAATTAATTGAGGCCTTGTTAGGCCAGCAAAACTGAAACTTAGCACCTAACTAAACCCCAAGCATTGAGTTTGTCTGGGGCTTCCGGTGACAGTCCATCTATGGAGGAAAGAAAATTCCCTAAATCTTATAACGGACTCTACTAGCTAACAACGGCCGATGCATTTCCCTAACCGCTCCAAAACCAGGAGGGGGTTGGTGTGTGCATCTGTAATGGAAGTATAATTGAGGACACCAAAAGGACTTCTTTTCGATAAATCTAAGACAGTTGATCCCCGAGACTATTATCGGTGAATCTTCCTACCCCCTCTCAGAACTCTCATTACCCTCAAAACCATTTTGACTTCAAAAAGTGTGGGCAGATTCATGAGACAATCTGACTTAGTGATTTCCGCATCAAACCGCGAAATAAGCGAATCATGCGAATAATCTAATGACCTCAATGAATCCATAGGTGGAGGACGCTTAGAAATGGGCATCTACAGAATGTATACCGGATCGGACAACGAGACCCACATCGAGGAGTTGCCTCTGTCAGCCCACCCCGAGTTGGGAGAGCTGCAGACCGTGAAGGGCCTACAGATACAGCACAACCAGGGCGGCCGCTTCATGGATTTTCACCAAGCGCCTAATAAGAGGTGGTTGATCACTCTCTCGGGTGAACTGGAGATAGGGCTTGGGGATGGCACCGTCCACAAGTTCGGCCCCGGTGACGTCCGCCTGATCGAGGACGTGACCGGTCACGGCCACACCACTCGGTACGTCACTGACCACGTCTCCGCTTTAATGCTGCTCCCTGACTAGAATAGTAGGGGCGCGGACGCGGAGGCTGGTGACCGGATGTGGCTCAAGCCAAACCCCGAAACCAGGAGGACGCATGGCTATAAAAAGCTGGGATACTAAAACATACCGCATGCTATACCGCCGTTTTGAAGCGGGCGAATCGCTCGTTGAAGGCCTCGAATCCTTGGCTATTTCAGAAGGCATCCGTGAAGCCGCCGTAACGTCCTGTATAGGAAGCCTAAGCCAATTAAAACTTCGTAATCTTTGCGACCGCAAAGAAGGTGTGCCGGAGTTTGAGAGACAAATAATCAACGAGAATCTCGAGTTGGTAAGCGCAGAGGGTTACGTTCAACCCCTGGAGGATGGTGGAATACGCGTACATATACACGTCGCCGCTGCACGACCTTCAGGCGAAATGGTCGGCGGTCACTGCGAAGACGCTACATGCTTTACCGGCGCATTCATGTATCTCCAAATCATAGAAGAAAATACAGGGAGCTGAAACGTTCCGCCTAAATATCTAAAAGATTAGGCATCGTCGGACCTTGATTCTCCAGTATAGTAAGGACCCAAGCCCATGACCACCCAAAAGGCATACCGTTACGACCCTTCCGATTTGTACGCAGTGCGAGTGCAAGACCAGGAGTACCTCAACGTCGGCGGCGTAACCCGTCAGGTCCGTATCTACCAACCTGAAGGCCCAGGGCCTTTCCCAATGCTTTTAAGCATCCACGGAGGCGCGTGGACCGACAAAGACCACACCGATTACGCGTCGACCTGCGAGCCTCTGGCGGCAACCGGCCTGGTTGTGGCCTCCATCGGCCAACGGGTGGGCAAGGGGTTCCCCTACCCATTGCAAATCCAGGACATCCATTACGGCGTCCGCTGGCTCAAAGCCCATGCTGCCGAATTCAACGGAGACCCTAACTCTCTGGGCGGTATCGGCTACTCTAGTGGTGGACATACCTTGCCTCTAGCCGCCATGCGCATCGATGATCCCAGATATTCGGCCCTGCATCTGGAAGGCTCGTCACCAGCCGACGCCCGATTGGCCTGGATAATTTCATGTTGGCCAGTTATTGAACCATACTTCAGGTACGAAATAGCCAAAGGAAAAGGCAACACAGAATTGATGGAAAAGCATCACATATTCTTCCAGGGCGACGAAGCGATGCACGAATCCACCCCTTTGAACGTCATCAAAAGGGGCGAGAAGCTAACGTTATCTCCGGCGTTGGTCCTCCACGGCACAGCCGACGACGTGATGCCGATCGAAGCGTCCGAGAGATTCGTATCCGCCTACAACGAGGCTGGCGGCAAAGCCCGACTAGTGCCCTTCCAGGGAATGGGGCATGGCTGGGCTAGGGAGGCAGGCTTGGAGGTAGACGAGTTCGTGAAGATAGTTACGGAATTCATCGCCAAGCAGCTTGATTAAAGACCTCAACAAGCACAAGCACTGCTAATCCCTGTTTCAGGTTTCGTTCAACTCTAGTCCATCTCCCGATACCCTACTTTTGTTTCCCTCCGGCATCGGTGTTTCCGGAATCGAATCGTGGGTACGTAAGTTGCGCGAGATGGCCTAGTGGACGGGCGGACCATCTGGGTGCGCCCGTCAATATCAATCCCGATTACCTAGATGTACTGAACAATTACTTGTTGGCCAGGTATTCGCTGGACCTCATTCCAGTCTTACAAACGAGCCATAAATTTCTACAGTTAGACAGAGACTCCACTTGTGACTAAGGTGTGGCGAGGTACCTTCGTACGCTCACCGAAGTCATCTCAGCAAGGATATGGCCGGGAATTTCGAAAGCTACAGTTCCACAGAGATCGAGCTTGGTTACACCAGGGAGTTACTACTTCCGGTCGCAGCGCCCATGGGCTTCACCCTGGAGGTGGATACGAGGGAGGACATAGACTGGTTAGTAGATACTATCGGGGTCCAGCCAGGCATCTAACGCAACAGTCACGAGCTCTCACCTAGAAAAGATCCAGTGCAATCTCAGCATAGGCTATTAACGCCGTACTACTATCGGTTTCGCCATTCGATCTTTGCAATCTAAGCCTCAAATCGGGCCAAATCCAATCGGCAAGTTGGTTTTTTTGGAAGAAATACTCAAGATCGCTGCAGTCATCCTGGCTTCATTTGTGGGATTTACTGTTTCTGGCGTGGTGGGCATGGGTGGGGGTTTAGTAGCTCTTCCAGTGCTCATCTGGGTGCTGGGAGTGAAAGAAGCAATTCCATTGCTTTCAATTGCTCAGTTCATCGGATCTGTATCACGCGCATACGCTCATAGAGATACCATTGATTGGAAGGTAGTGGCTTATTTCGCCGTGGGTTCGGTGCCGATAGCGTTAATCGCGAGCTTCATCTTTGTCTCTATAAACTCGACAGTTATCGTCCGGATATTGGGCGGTCTGCTTATCTTAATGGTGATCTATAGTCGGCTGCCGATTTGGCGAAGTTTCCACATGCCACTTGGGGGCTTTGTCCCGGTAGGTTCTGCTACAGGATTTATCTCGGGATTGTTCGGACTACCTGGACCATTTGCCACAGTCTTTTATCTTTCGTATGGCCTAGGCGCAAGCGCCTATGTCGGTACTTCATCCATTGGATATGGACTGATCCAATTACCTAAATTGTTAGTATTCGGAGTCGACGGTCTTTTCACCATCCAATCGGCATCTATAGGCTTAGGACTTGGGATAATAAGTGTACTAGGAGCTTATTTAGGTAGAATGATCCTAGGGCGAATACCTGAAAGGATTTTCACTGCCTTAATTACGATCATACTCATGGCATCTGGTTTATCACTGATAATAGGTCTCTGAAAAGCATGGTCTACACCAACCCACAAGAACAAGGGGGACCCATTAAATCCTGAATTCCAGCTCGATCATATCCCTATTTACATAGGCTGCTTTGAGTATGGTCTGCAGATGGACCTTCTGCACCACTTTTTGATAACAAATTGATAACACGAGCCCCCTCAAACGACGGGGCTCGTGGTTTGTTTCCTAAAATATCACCGAACGCATGGGGCACAGTACTTGGTGGTAATGGGCTTCCGTCTGAATCAGCAAAGACCAGGTCTTCCCCAGTGATGAAACTCCACCTTCCTAGTTATATGCGATAATGCCGTGAATCTCGGGCAAGCCACCGGGCTGCCTCGGGTGCTTGCAACCGCGAGATGTTGTGAAAGTTTAGGGAGGGCCTAAGACATGGCTTCTTTTTGGGAAACAGTTCAAGTTGACGGGCAGGACATGGATGTTTATGCCAGCGTGCCGAGCGGGCAGGGTCAAGGACCGTTTCCGGCGGTCATAGTAAGCCAACATGGTGGCGGAGTGGACAAGTTCATACAGGAGATGGCTGACCGTCTGGCCGAGGCTGGTTACGCGGCAGTAGCGCCAAATCTGTTCCACCGCTACACCAGCGAGATGTTGGCCGACCGCTCTGGACGAGTCCAGCATCTAAGCGACCCGGAGATTGTGGCCGACATCAACGCCACCGTGGATTTCCTGCAGTCCCATCAGGCCGTGAACGAAGGCCGAATTGGTGTCACCGGATTCTGCATGGGCGGCCGCGTTACCTGGCTGGCTGCCGCTTCGAATCCATATTTCAAGGCTGCGGCCCCCTACTACGGTGGCAATATCAATGTAATCTGGGGCGGCGGTGAAAAATCCCCCTTTGAGCTAACCGAGGGGATCAAATGTCCCGTCCTTTTCCACTTTGGAGAAAAGGACATAAATCCCTCTGCGGAAGACATGGCCAAGTTCGACGCCGAGCTCACAAGGCTTGGGGTAGAACACACGTTCCACACTTACTCGGATGCGGACCATGCGTTCATGGACTACACTGCGCAGCGACACAACGAGGCGGCTTTCGAGCTGTCCTGGCCCAGAACCCTGGAGTTCTTCGACACCCACCTGAAGAACTAAAGGTCAACAAGATTCTCCCCAAACGCGAGAGGTATCAAATGAAGTACGACATCATCATCATTGGCGCCGGTTCCGCCGGTTGTGTATTGGCCAGCCGGCTTTCTGAAGATAGTAACAAGTCGATCCTTTTACTGGAAGCAGGGCCGGATTACCCGGACTTCGAGAGGTATCCTGACGACCTGAAGTTCGGCTACGACCAAACCGCTTCAGCCGTAGATGCTCCCCACAACTGGTCATTCCAAGGCAACACTACATCTTTCCAGACCGAGCCCATGCCGGTGCCACGTGGCAAAGTCGTCGGCGGATCCAGCGCGATCAATGGTCAAGTTTTACTCAGGGGCATACCCGAGGACTACGACGGTTGGGCTGCCTTGGGCAACGACCAGTGGGGCTTCACCGACGTTTTGCCATATCTCCGCAAGTTGGAGACTGACACCGATATCCATGATGACTTCCACGGGACAGAAGGACCCATCCCGGTGCGCCGGTTTAAGCAGGAGACTTGGCTGCCCGCTCAGAATGCCTTCTACGCTGCTTGTCGAGCCGATGGCTATCCCCACGACCCAGACATGAACCATCCTGAGTCTGGCGGAGTCGGCCCAATCCCAATGAACAATCCCAACGGCATCCGTATGAGCACCTCATTAACGTTTTTGGCGGCCGCCAGGCACCGGCTAAATGTGACCATCAAGGCCAACGTCACCGTCAATAAGATTCTATTCGAAGGCAATAGAGCCATCGGTGCGCAGGTGGAAAGCGGCGGTGAAACATTCACCGTTGAAGGTGAGCAGATCATATTGAGTTCCGGGGCCATCGGTTCACCCCAATTACTGATGCTCTCCGGTGTCGGCCCCGCCGACAAGCTGGATCAACTCGGGATCCCATTGACCTTAAACGTGCCAGGAGTTGGCCAGAACCTGCGTGATCACCCCAACATCCGGGTGCCGATCGAAGTCAACGACGACTTCCCCTTGAACCCAAATGACCCTCGGTCTCAAGTTGCTCTGCGCTACACCGCGACCGGGTCCGACCTGCGGAACGATATTCAGATCATGGCGTCGTCTTTCTCATCACCCATCTCCGGCGACCCATTGGAAGCTGAAGGCATAAGGTTTACCTGCATATTAGAGTTGGCCTACGGTTCCGGGAATCTAACAATCATGTCCACTGATCCTAACGTACAGCCCCAGTTGAACTACAACTACTTCCAAGACCCAAGGGACCTATCACGAATGAGGGAGGCCGTCCGGAAATGTGTTGGGTTCCTAGAACACCCTGACTACACGGACATCGTTAAGAACATCCTGGACCCCATGCCATCAGACTTGGAGTCGGACGATGCTTTAGATGATTGGCTCAAAGGTTCCGTCACCACCTCTCAGCACATCTCGGGCACCTGCAAGATGGGTCCGGACTCAGACCCAATGGCGGTGGTCGATCAGTACGGTAACGTAAAGGGGCTGGAGAACCTGAAGGTGGCTGATGCTTCCATAATGCCCAACTGCATCCGCGCCAACACCAATTGCACAACCATCATGATTGGAGAGCGGGTGGCCGACTGGATAAACCAGGGACAATAGGAGATTAGATGGGTTTTGGCAGCTTCCACAAACGCCCGTCACATCGATGCTCCGTATACTGTTGAAACCCTCTGGCGCTCCATCCGAACCCAAAAGGGGAAGGTTGCTAAGGTGACGGTGAGAATAAGGCGGCTTCAGGAAGGTAGTGGCGTAGTGATTGATGAGGATGGCCCGGTAGTTAGCGATTAGCCATATTTCCATGAAATCAATTCTTAGTTTCCCTAACCCTGTAAACGAAGTTGCAGCAAGGTCGGTCGCCGGCATGGTGTTAGCCTTGGCATTGGCTATAATTTTTACTGGGGAACCTTGGCTGTTGCTCTTTCTCGTATATGGCTTTGTAGCTAGGGTTCTTACTGGTCCGACCTTGAGCCCTATCGGTCTGATAGCCACACGGTTTGTGGTACCCCTTCTCAATATCCCTGAGAAGCCCGTTCCCGGGCCTCCCAAAAGATTCGCTCAATTCGTGGGATTAATCGTCTCCACTACTGGTGCAGTTTTGTTCATTTGGGTCAGCCCAGTAGTCGGCAAGAGCGTGATTGGTCTATTAGCAGCCTTTGCCGGATTAGAAAGTGGGTTTGGTTTCTGTGCTGGATGTTTAGTGTTTCGTTACCTGATGCAATGGGGTTTGATTCCCGAATCTGTTTGTCTTTCATGTCGTATCGACTAGTCCGTTTTGCCGACATTTTGCCGACCAAATCCCTGTAACAGGGCGGTACCTGGCGGAACCAACAAGGAAAGAGACCAGCTATTCTAGCTACGAAACGGGACTATCTAGGACGGGGAGTGACAGGGTAAAACGACCAGCGTCGAACTCAAAAACCGGTGGGGGGGTGACCCCGTGTCAGTTCGACTCTGACCTTCGGCACCACTTATTGTAGAAGGAAAGCCACTGGAGGCGATTCCAGTGGCTTTCCTTTTAGTCGGTTTATACCCATTCATGCACTACGGAGCGCCACAATGGGGTCGACATTAGCAGCCTTGAAGGCTGGGTAAA
>Ga0209019_1000050_pt1 | contig 47088 bp, 38 predicted proteins | sample METZYME_3_300m_FD_187549 | JGI IMG/M metagenome (GOLD analysis project Ga0209019, IMG submission 187549) | Marine microbial communities from oxygen minimum zone in mesopelagic equatorial Pacific - METZYME_3_300m (SPAdes) (version 2) | ecosystem: Environmental > Aquatic > Marine > Oceanic... | reverse complement strand
ACGCATGGCGGTGGAAAACGATGTGCGCGGTCACAACACGGCAGCAGCGCTCGGATGGGGCGAACGAGTCCAACGCTTAGGCCTTCGCGATGCGCTACGTGAGCGCGACGGTAAATTTGGTGATGGCCGAGTTCGTGTAAACGGTCCCGAAACGCGGGACGCCGATGGTTTCTTGACCGATGATTGAGCTGCGCTTCATCGCACCGTAGTCACATTACACGCCTGTAAAACCATGGACCTCATACAACTGCTCATTAGCGGAATTTCTCAGGGCTGCGTCTACGGTCTCATCGCGCTCGGCTTTGTTCTTATTTACAAAGCCACGGAGATGGTCAATTTTGCGCAAGGCGATCTCATGATGTTGGGTGCGTTCGTTGCGTTTGGCTTCATCAACGTTCTGGGTTGGCCGTTCCTTTGGGGCTTCTTGGCGACGCTCGTGGTGATGGGCTTGGTTGGCGTAACGCTGGAACGTTTACTGCTACGACCGATGATTGGGGAACCCCCATTTGCAGTCTTAATGCTGACCATTGGTCTAGGATTTATTTTACGTGCGGTAGCAGGCGCTATCTGGGGATACGAAGATAAAACTTTAGCGACACCATATGGGGGTGGGGTCGCCCGCTGGGGAGAGATCTCGGTCGGTTACGAAAACATTGTGGTGGTAGTGGGTACCTTGGCGTTGTGCGTCCTCGTGTTTATTTTTTTTCGAAAGACCAGGGTTGGGATCGCGATGCAGGCAGCGTCCCAAAACCAATTGGCCGCGTACTACGTAGGTATCCCGGTGAAATGGATCTTTGCGATGGTTTGGGCAATGTCTGCAATGATTTCGGCTACCGCCGGAATTCTTGTCGCACCGTTGTCGCTCATTAATCCGATCATGGGATTTATCGGTATTAAGGCATTTGCAGCGGCGATTGTGGGTGGGTTTGGTAGCTTACCTGGTGCTTTTCTGGCAGGACTTATGATCGGTATTGTCGAACAGTTTGCTAAACACAGCCTACCTCCGGGACTGGGAGGGTTTTCTGAAACGACGGCCTACGTGATTTTGTTGGTCATGCTCTTCATCCGGCCCGAAGGCATTTTCGCAACGATGCAGCGAAAGAAAGTCTAATGCGATTTGTTCTTAAGACACGTTACGCACAAGACGTTCAATTCTTTAAACACGCCGGTCAGCGTTTTTGGTACGCCCTATTAACGCTGTTTGTTTTCGTTGCGCCGTTTCTATTGGATGATTTCTATACGGGTGAACTTGCGTTGGTGTTCATTTACGCGATCGCTGGCATCGGTTTGATGATCCTGGTCGGCTACACCGGGCTCGTGAGTCTAGGTCATGCGGCCTTTTTAGCTATCGGAGCGTACGCGCACGCGTACTTCTTGACGCAAGGAGCCCCCTTTGTATTGTCTCTGATCGGCGCCACGACGGTGTGCGTGATCGTTGGCGCGATTGTGGGCATTCCGTCCTTACGCATGACGGGGATTTATTTAGCGGTCGCCACGTTGGCATTTGCCCAGATCGTCGAAAAAGTGTTGGCTCACTGGGAGTCCGTAACTGGTGGCCATCGGGGCATGGCGGTACCTGAACCCGAGCTATTTTCCTGGTCGCTGGCTGCTCCCACAGTATTTTATTTCTTAGTTTTGTTGGTGCTAATCGCTGCTTTGTTTAGTGCCCTCAATCTGCTCCGATCACCAACAGGGCGCGCCATGATTGCGATTCGTGATTCAGAAATATCGGCGCAGGCGATGGGCATTCATTTGGCGAGGGTCAAGACGACGGCGTTTGCCGTATCGGCTGGATTTACTGGTCTTGCGGGAGCGTTATTCGCGCACAAAATCGGTTATCTAGCGCCGGACGCATTTACGATACTGATCTCGATCCAACTGCTATTGATGGTGGTCGTTGGTGGCTTGGGATCGATGCATGGGGTTATTTACGGTGCAATTTTTATTGGTCTCTTGCCGCAGGGGATTGCTTTTTTACGCGAATCGCTACCGGCCGGAATCGGACAAATACCCGGATTAGAACCGGGCATTTTTGGTCTGATCTTGGTTCTGTTTCTTGTCTATGAACCCCTCGGAATTTTTGGTCGCTGGGTCAAGATCCGACTCTTTTTCAGCGAATTTCCGCTGTATCGAAAATCGACCTATAAACGCCAAAAATCCTATTTACGAACGGAACGAGTCCATTGACTTTACTGAATGCGGACAACGTTTCGGTCAGTTTCGGTGGTGTTCACGCCGTTCGCGACGTGTCTTTCGAGGTAGTTGCGGGTGAGGTTTACAGCATCATTGGGCCCAACGGCGCTGGAAAAACCACGCTATTTAATTTGGTGAGTCGTCTCTACGATGTCGATGCTGGCGCGATCACTTTTGACGGAGATGCCATCACGCATCTTGCGCCGCACCAGATCGCTGAACTCGGGATAGCGCGTACCTTTCAGAACACGGAGCTTTTTGAGCGCGAGACCGTTCTAAAGAATTTACTCATTGGGCATCACGTCCATCGGAAGACCGCGTTGTGGGAAGAGTTGCTGTTTCTACCTAAAGTGCGGACCCAGGATCTCGATTTCCGTCGGCAAGTGGAAGATGTGATCGACTTATTGGATCTGCAATCCTACCGAGAGCAAATCATCGGCAATCTTCCGTACGGCGTAAGGAAGATGGTTGAAATCGCGCGAGCACTCTGCCTTGGGCCACGATTAATTTTGCTCGATGAACCTTCTTCCGGCCTAAATCCAGAGGAAACAGAGGACCTCTCGTTTTGGATAGAGGACATTAATGAGGAATTGGGCATTACCGTTGTGATGGTTGAGCACGATATGAATTTGGTGAACCAGGTGTCTGACCGTGTTCTAGCGCTCACCGACGGCGCAGTCATTGCGGTGGGCACGCCAGTCGAGATTCAGAACCACCCCGACGTCTTGCGGGCATACCTGGGGGATTAAAGTGGCGTTGCTCGTACTACGGAATATCGAGACCTATTACGGACCCATCATGGCGATCCGGGGGGTGTCCCTGGATGTGGAATCGGGGACCATCGTGACCATTCTCGGCGCCAACGGCGCGGGTAAAACTACGGTACTGAAAACGATTAGTGGCGCGATGGACCCTCAGAAGGGAAGCGTCGTCTTTGCCGACGAAAACATAACGTCATGGGACCCGGACAGGGTCGCGAGGTTAGGCGTAGGACATGTACCGGAAGGACGTGAGGTGTTTCCATTTTTATCGGTCGAAGAAAATTTGCGAATGGGGGCCTTTACCAGACGAGATGGACAAAGCCCTATTCGTCGCGATCTCGACCTTGTCTACGATTATTTTCCTACGCTAGGCGACAATAAGAGTTTGGCCGCTGGCTACTTATCTGGCGGTCAACAGCAAATGCTTGCGATAGGTCGCGCGCTGATGTTGCGACCAAGGCTTATGCTACTGGATGAACCGTCGCTTGGATTGGCGCCAATGTTGGTTAAAGAAATTGCCGATATCGTGGTCCGGTTGAACAAAGAGCAGGGGGTTACCATGCTCCTAGTCGAACAAAACGCGCGGGTGGCGCTTGAAATTTCGGATTATGGCTATGTCATGGAAGTCGGAAGGATTGTGATGGAGGATACCTGCGAGCGTCTATCCGCGGCGACCGATATCCAAGAATTCTATCTGGGTATGAAGGACCAGGGGGTGCGCGGGCGCCGGCGATGGAAGCAGCGAAAAACTTGGCGATGACTGACCAACAGACCACGATTGACGACTGTACGACCGTTCCGCAGTTGTTCTGGAAGCGTGTTACCGAGAGCGCAACGAAAACGGTGATCCGAGAAAAAGACTTCGGCATATGGAATGAGTACAGCTGGCACGAGTATGGGGATGTGGCAAGGCTAGTGGGTTTAGGATTGCTGTCTCTGGGTATGCGACGGGGCGACGTGTGTTCAATCGCTTCGGAAGTCAATAAAGAATGGATGTTTGCGGATCTCGGCATCATTTGTGCCGGAGGAGTGACCAACGGTGTATACCCGACGGACGCGTCAAATCAAGTCGAATATCTCATCACCGATAGCGCGACGCGGTTCTATTTTGCGGAAGACGAGGAACAGTTAGACAAAGTTCTTGAGATCCGTGAGAGCACGCCGTCGCTTGAAAAGGTGTTCATTTTTGATATGGAAGGTCTTCGGCAATTGGACGATCCGATGTGTCTGTCGTTCGAGCAACTGCTCGAGCTAGGTCGTGACTATGCGCGAGCGAATCCGGACCGATGGCGCGCTGAAATTGAGGCCGCAAATCCAGACGATTTGATGGTCCTAACTTACACGTCGGGGACAACCGGACCGCCCAAAGGCGCCATGATCACGCAGCAGAACATGATGTTCATGATGCAATGTTTGCAAGGTTGTTACGGCATCCATTCCGACGACGAACAACTCGGATTTTTGCCGCTAGCTCATGTCGCGGGCCGTATGTTCTATACATTTTCACTGATCGAATCGCGCGCGGTGATCAACCTCGTTGAGAGTCCCGAGACGGTGGTTCGGGATTTGCAGGAAGTTGAACCAACGATCCATTTTGCGGTCCCCAGGGTTTGGGAAAAGCAGTTTTCGACCGTGGCGATAAAGTTAAAAGAGGCCACCTGGCTCGGTCGCGCAGCCTACGAGATAGGACTAAAGATAGGGCAAAAGCGAGCGGCGTACTTGAAAACGTTGACCCGTGTACCGCTTCATCTGAAATGCGCGTTCTTCCTTTTCGATAACCTAGTTTTTCGGAATATCCGACGAGCACTTGGCATCGATAAATGCCGCTGGCTCTCCACAGCGGCCGCTCCAATCGCTCCGGATTTAATCGACTGGTATTGGTCGATTGGTAAGCCGATGTACGAGGTATACGGCCAAACCGAATGCACAGGCATCGCGACCGCCAATCTAGTTGATGATTTCCGAATAGGGAGTGTTGGGAAGGCCGTTGACGATGTCGACGTTGTGCTTTCCGATGACAATGAAATCCTCATTCGAAGTCCCGGGGTTATCAAGGGTTATTGGAACAAAGCAGAAAAAACAGCTGAGACGATTCGACAAGGTTGGCTTCACACGGGTGACGTGGGCCGAATAGATGAGGATGGCTTCATCTACATTATCGATCGCATGAAAGACATTATTATTACGGCCGGGGGCAAGAACATCACGCCTAGCGAGATCGAGAACCAGCTCAAGTTTTCGCCATACGTTACCGACGCCGTCGTAGTAGGAGATAAACGCCCATACTTGACCTGCTTGGTCATGATTGATGACGAAAATGTGACCAAGTACGCGCAAGATCACGATGTGCCGTTCACCAACTATACGAGCCTGTGTCATACGCAAGAGGTTCAGGACCTGGTGCATGATGAGATTGAAAAGGTGAACGCGAAATTTGCGCGGGTCGAAACGATCAAGAAGTTTCGATTGATTGATCAGTTATTAGATGCAGAGGATGACGAGCTGACGCCGACGCAAAAGCTCAAGCGAAAAGTGGTCAATGAGAAATATGCGGAGCTTATTGATGGCATGTACCAAGGGGGTTGAGGATGAGTAGGTTGTTATTGCCGATTTCATGGCTAGGTTTGGCGTTGTTGACGGGCTGTGGAGACAGCGATTCGTCGGGCCAATCGGATTCACCACGCGTTAACGGCGTGACGGATTCCGAAATTGTGATTGGCGCGCATACGGATCTGACGGGTCCTATCGCAATATGGGGCACCGGGATCGCGAACGGTGCGCGGATGCGATTTGACGAGGCGAACGATGCGGGAGGCATACATGGGCGCCAGATTCGATACATCTTAGAAGATGTTCAATATCAGGTACCTCGTGCGGTCTCGGCGGCCAACAAGCTGATCAACAAAGACAAGATTCTTGCGATGGTGATGGCGATTGGTACGCCGACCAACAATGCTGTCATGGTTCAACAATTCAAAGACGGGGTGCCGAACTTGTTTCCGGTGACGGGTGCGAGATCGATGGTGGAGCCGTTTCAGAAACTGATGTTTTCGCAGATGGGCGTGTACTACGAGGAAATGCGTGCGGCTGTTCGGTACTTTATAGAAGAGAAGGGGGCGACAACGCCGTGCGTCATTTATCAGGATACCGATTATGGTCAGGAAGTCCTTGACGGGGTAGAGGATCAAGCCACGCAGATGGGGATCGAGATTGCTGCACAATCGGCGCATCAACCGACTGAGAGTGAATTCACAGCAGCCATTATTCGTATGCGAGAGGCGAGTTGTGATTTGGTTCTCATGGGGACGGTACATCGGGACACCGTTCTGGTTTTGGAAGCTGCCCGTAAAGCAGGTTGGTCGGACGTAGCTTGGGTTGGCAATGAGGCAGCCTACGGGCAGGTTATCGCTGATCAAGAGAGCGGTTCGGGCGAAGGCTACTATGCATTTGTACCCATGGCGCTTCGTTATGCCGACGAAGAGTTATCACCGCCCTTACGCGATTGGTTCAACCGGTATAAAGACCGTTACGACGTGTACCCGGGGCTTCCGGCAATGATTGGATACCGAGGTGCCGATCTCACCGTGCGCGCGTTTGAAATTGCGGGCCGCGAATTAAATCGGGACAGTCTCATCGCTGCGCTTGAATCGATCGATGAATACGAAGATTTGTTCGGCTACCGTTTGCAATACGGACCCGATGACCACAAAGGCGTGGGTTCCTCTCTACTATCGCAAGTGCAAAACGGTCGCTGGGTTACGGTAGGTAAATCGATCTCGTATTGAGGTCGATTCTGCCGAGTGGCTTGGGTTCAAAGAAAGCGCGTATAACCGTCCAAACGTCTTGATATGCCGTCACGTTCTTCGGGCGGTAGCCACAGGATGATGCGTTCGACATCCATGTCTTTGAATTGGTTAATCAATACCGCGTCGGGCCGAGGCGCAAATACGTTGATGCTGATCGACTCCGGATCCCTGTCGGCCTCGCGAGCGAGTTCGTGCAACCGAACAATGCCACTGAGAACGTTCTCAGGATCGCGAGCTCGTGGTAGCCAACCGTCACAGTGCTTGATGACGCGCCGAAGGGTGTGATCTGTTTCGCCGCCTAAAACGATGGGTGGGTGGGGCCGTTGAATGGGCTTGGGCCACGACCAGATAGGATCGAAGCGGATATGTTCACCGCTGAAAGACGCTTCTTCGCGAGTCCAGATGGCTTTTAACGCGCCTATTTGTTCTTCTAGTTTTTGAAAGCGACGTGACCAGTCGACGCCGTGATGTTCGGCTTCTTCACGATTCCAACCTCCGCCGACACCGAGGATCGCTCGACCCTGGGATAGCACATCGAGTGTGGCAACGGTTTTTGCTGTGGTGATGGTGTCGCGTTCGATCAACAGGGATATGCCGGTGGCAAGACGAATGCGTTCCGTCACGGTCGCGGCTGCTGCTAATGCAACAAAGGGATCGAGCGTGTGTGCATATTCCTTAGGAAGTTCGGCACCGCTGGCATACGGGGTTTTTCGACTTGCGGGTATATGCGTGTGTTCAGGCAGCCAGAGCGATTCGAAGCCGCGTTGTTCGATGTCTTGAGCCACGTCAACGACGCTGTGGCCGTATTCCGTCGCAAAATAAAAAATACCAATGGCCGTCACGTTTGTCTCTGAGGTGGTTTTTTCCACGAGACTACCAGAGGTAGATGAGGCATGGTTCGCTCAACGCTTGAACGATTTAGGTCATCACAAGCACCCATGCGGCATCCACCGATGCATGTTTCATTTTTGGATCCTGAATTCCAGGCCAACCCCTTTGCAGCCTACCGGTGGCTTCGACAGCACGCGCCGGTTTACTGGGATGCGGAGGCGCCGGCTTGGTCTGACGAGAAGGGGGTCTGGGGAGTTACTAGTTATGACCATATCCGCACGGTGTCGCTGGATCAGCTGACTTATACATCGACGCAAGGTTCACGCATTGACGCTCCGCCGGTTCCCTCGATGATTAACCGTGACGAACCGGAACACCAGTTACGTCGAGGCATCATTCGAAAACGGTTCACTCCCCAATCCGTGCGTGCGCTCGAACCTTTTGTTCGTGAAGCGGCTCGAACATTGATATCGAGTGCGGGGGCGGAATTTGATTTCGTTGAAGCGATTGCTAAGCCGCTCCCGATGATGGTCATCGGCCAGTTGCTTGGCGTCCCAGAAGCTGACTACGGAAAATTACTCGATTGGTCCGATTTGATTGCCACTGGAATGTCGAATCGAACCGCGAGTTTCGAGATCGAGGTGCGCGAGGCGGTCGACCAGTTTGATGACTACATCAGCGAATGGTACCGGCGTCGCCTGGCGGAGCCTGGTAACGATCTGCTATCGGCATTGGTGGTGGCGCGGCAGTCCGGACTGCTCATGGAACACAAAGATTTTCTACACGAAGCGTTGTTGCTGTTGGTGGGTGGGGATGAAACTACTCGGCACGTCGCGAGTGGCGGACTTGATGCTTTGCTTACGAATCCGGACAGCATGTTGCGACTGCGCCGGGATCTCGGATTGTTGGACTCCACGATCGAAGAAATGTTGAGATGGGTATGCCCCGTAAAAAATATTAAGCGAACGGCAACGCGTGACGTGACTTTGGGTGATTGCGTTGTTCGAACCGGCGATAAGCTGTTGCTTCTCTATGAGTCCGGCAACCGTGATGAGTCTGTTTTCGTTAATCCGGACCTCTTTGATATTGAGCGGTCTCCAAACCATCACCTCTCGTTTGGCGGCTTCGGTCGACACTACTGTCTTGGAGCGAATCTGGCGCGATTAGAGTTAAGCCTCTTATTCGAAGAATTACTAAAAGCAACAACGGTAATCGACCGCGGAAGCGAATTGCCAAGGACGCGTTGGGGTACATTTGTCCTCGGGCTGGAGTCACTTCCGATACGCGTGACGAGTTGATGACGAACGGTACGACAACAAACGCCGTTATAGGGGAGGGTACTTTTCCAATAACGCTTCGTTGGGTTCGGTGCCCCAGCCAGGTCGATCAGGAACCTCGACGTGGCCGTCGTTAATACTCGGTGCGTGTGTGAAGATTTCGATGTCACCGGCGAAACGATCGATATCAGTTTCCATGATCTTTAGGTTCGGGACCGCGGCACAGAAGTGGACGTTCATCATTGTTGCTAAGTGCCCGTAGTAATTGTGTGGGGCGATGTTGACCTGATAGGCGTCCGCGGCGGCTGCAATTTTGAGCGATTGCCAGATCCCAATCCAAACGGCGTCGATAATGGCGACATCCAACGCCTCTTGTTGAAAATACGGCAGAAATTCCACTAAACCGGTGAGCGATTCACAACCACTAATGGTGAACGGACTATGTTGACGGATTGTCGCCAACGCACCAGCGTGGGGTGTATCGATCTCAATCCAAAATAGATCGTGATCGCGTAAGGCGCGAAGTAGGGTCAGGTAGCCTTCAGTTCGGGCGTTAAAATTGAGATCCAGCAAGATGTCCATCTCTTGGCCAGCGCCCTCTCTGAAGGCGTGTAGGTAGTCCTGTAACCCCTGAATAACATTCCGTCTTGGCGTCCTTTCCGGTTCGGACGGTCCGCCAAAACCTGGAGACCAACCGGCCAACCCGTTCGCTGTTTCTCGAAAAATATTGGTCTTCAGCGCGGTGAATCCGCGATCTGCGACCTCCGATCCGAGCGCACGAACATCGTCAAGGGTTGCCACGGCTGGAGGGTAGATTTCCGGTCTGGCGATACGCCAGGTTCCGCAATGAGACCAATACACTCGCACCCGATCTCGTATTTTCCCCCCCAGCAACTCGTAACAGGGAATCCCTAGTTCTTTTGCCTTGAGATCGAGGATGGCGTTCTCGATGGCTCCGATGGCTCGCGGTAGGACGCCGACCAAGGATTGTCGGGATGCGGCTGCTAGTCGGGCGTAGATGGCCTCGTGGTTTTTGGCATCGTGGCCTATGACGAGATGCCCCAGTTGTTCGATGGCGGTGGTGACGCCGACAGACCGAAAACCATCGTCGTATTCACTCCAGCCGACGGCCCCGTCGACGGTTTCGATGCGAACGAAGTGGTAGTTTCGCCAACCGGCATTGCAATGACGCGTTTCAACGGTTTCGATTTGCATGGTGAGTCGACTGCCTTGAGTCGTTATCGCTGTGGAGATAGATGAGCCTAAACGATGTCACGCTGGAATGGGTGCACAACGGACTAAGAAAACTCGGATGGGCGTAATAATGATTGCTGAATACCTCGGATTGTGGATTCTTTTTCCTTGTTAGAATCGGCAGTTCTTTGTGCGACGTAGAACGGATATGCCAACACAACGACTCCTGATCGCGAATCGTGGAGAAATTGCGATACGGATTGCCCGTGCGTCCGCTGATCTCGGGATTGCCACCGTAGCTGTGTTTTCTGAGGATGACGAGCAAAGTCTGCATACTCGAATCGCGGACGAATCGTTGTCCCTCGACGGGACTGGTGCCGGTGCCTATCTGGATATTGAGTCAATTGTTGCGACGGCTGAAACGAATGGCTGTGACGCGATTCATCCGGGTTACGGGTTTCTCTCGGAGCGGGCCGAGTTTGCTGCGGCCTGTGTTGAACGCGGCATAACGTTTGTCGGGCCTAACGAATACCACCTATCGCTATTTGGTGATAAAGCACGCGCTCGCGCGGCGGCCATCGCTGCCGATGTCCCTGTTTTACGGGGTTACGACCGAGCAGTGTCCTTGAAAGAAGCCTCCGATTTTCTTGAAGCGCTCGGTTCTGACGGATCGATGATTATCAAGGCAATTGCGGGTGGTGGTGGTAGGGGAACGCGCACGGTTCGCTCGCTCGACGAACTTGAGGAGGCGTATGCGCGCTGCCAATCGGAAGCGCTGGCAGCCTTTGGACTGGCTGATGTGTACGTTGAAGAGTTTCTGGAGCAGGCACGCCACATCGAAGTGCAAATTCTAGGTGATCTGCACGGCGGTGTGGCCCACCTTGGTGAACGCGAATGTAGTGTGCAGCGACGAAACCAGAAAGTCGTGGAGCTGGCTCCAGCCGCCGGATTGTCCGATTCGGTGCGTGCCCAAGTGATTGACGCTGCCGTACGGTTTGCGTCCAAAGAGGGATACACGAACTTGGGGACGTTTGAGTTCTTGATCGACACATCGAATCGAGATTTACCGTTTGTCTTCATCGAGGCCAATGCACGATTACAGGTTGAACATACCGTGACCGAAGAGGTCACTGGTGTTGACTTAGTTCAATCACAAATACGGCTCGCCGACGGCGCTACGCTAGCCGAACTGGGGTTGGATTCGCCGCATATTGCTGTCCCGCGGGGGTATGCCATTCAGGCTCGGGTCAACATGGAAACTATCACCGCGGACGGATCAGTGAGACCTAATACGGGCACGCTGAATGTTTACGAAGCGCCGAATGGGCCGGGTGTCCGCACCGATGGCTTCGGCTACGCCGGCTACAAAACGAGTACTGCATTTGATTCGTTGTTGGCGAAAGTCATCGTGCATTCGGGTAGCACGGAATTCTCGGCTGCGATTGCGCGTATGCGTCGGGCCTTGTCCGAATTCCGTGTTAGCGGCGTGGAGACCAACATTCCTTTTTTGTTGAATGTAATAGCCCACGATGACTTTGCGGAAAGTCGGGTCGATACGCGTTGGGTTGATAACAATGTCGCAGAGCTTGCCGCAGAACCGGTGAATTCACGGATTCGTTTCGTGGAGTCGGATACCTCGGATCATGGAAATGAGGCTGGCGGATTCGCAGGCGCACGGGTTGATACGAGTGATCCTCTCGCGCTTTTTGATCACGATGCAAAAGTTAAATCGGAACAGGCGGGCGCGGCGATCACGCACGAAGAGGAGGTGATTACGGGACCCGATGGCTCGGTTGGGATGAGCTCGCCCATTCAAGGAACCATCGTTTCGATTGACGTAAAGCAAGACGAGGAGGTGAGGTCTGGACAACAAGTGGCCGTCGTCGAGGCTATGAAAATGGAGCATGTGATTCGATCGGAGATTGATGGCATCGTTCGCGAGGTCACCATGTCAGCCGGTGACGTTGTGCGTGACGGATACCCGATTGTATTTATTGAAGAGGCTGAAGTTGATGTCGATTACATTACCGAAAACGAGGAGTTGGATCCCGATTACATTCGGCCGGACCTAGCAGAAAATTATCGACGTCACGCATTTACCTTGGATGAAAATCGACCTGACGCAGTGGAGAAACGTTACGGACGGGGTTACCGAATGCCTCGCGAGAATATTGCTCAATTGATGGATGATGGTTCGTTCAAAGAGTACTGGCCCCTTATCGTTGCGCGCCAGCACAAACGCTTTGACATGGAAACGTTACGCAAAAACACCCCGGCTGATGGCCTTCTCGCCGGCATTGGTACGATTAATGCGGATCTATTCGATGATGTCGACGCCAGGGCCATGCTCGTGCATTACGACTACACCGTGCTGGCTGGAACGCAAGGCGGTCGAAACCACTACAAGCAGGATCGAATGTTTGAATTAGCGAATCGATTCAGGATCCCGCTGGTACTCTTTGGTGAGGGTGGTGGTGGTCGACCGGGAGACGACGGAACGGGACCGGGCGTCGCGTTTGATACCCATACGTTCACGCAGTTTTCGAAGTTATCCGGGCTCGTGCCGATGATTGCAGTGATCAACGGACGTACGTTCGCTGGTAACACGGCGTTGGTTGCCTGTTGTGACGTGATCATTGCCACTGAACGAACGACGGTGGCTATGGGTGGCCCGGCGATGATTGAAGGTGGCGGACTCGGTATCTATACGCCGGAAGAAGTCGGGCCAATGTCTTTTCAGGTCCCGAACGGCGTGGTCGATATCCTCGCCAAGGATGAGGAAGACGCGGTCGAGATTGCCAAGAAGTACCTTTCGTATTTTCAGGGTCGAATCAAAGAATGGGAAGCCCATGACCAACGTCCATTACGCCATGCGATTCCTGAGAACAGACTCCGGTTGTATGACATGCGGGAGATTATTCATACCATTGCTGATAAAGATTCTGTGCTCGAAATTCGTGAAAAGTTTGGGATCGGGGTCATTACTTCGTTTATACGCGTGGAAGGCCACCCCATGGGGGTCATTGCAAATAATCCTCACCATCTGGCTGGGGCGATTGATTCGGATGGTGCCGATAAGGGCGCGCGATTTATCCAATTATGTGATGCATTCGATATCCCAGTGCTCTCGTTGATGGACTGTCCGGGAATGATGGTAGGTCCGGATGTGGAAGCCACGGCGCTGGTTCGTCATTGTGTTCGCATGTTCAACGCGGGAGCAAACCTGACGACGCCGCTCTTTGGTGTGGTCGTTCGGAAGGCCTATGGCTTAGGTGTGCAAGCCATGTGCGGAGCCAGCTCACTGGTTGGATTTTTTACGGTGGCATGGCCAACGGCTGAATTTGCGGGCATGAATATTGAGGGATCGGTCAAGTTGGGTTATCGCAAAGAACTTGCCGCTATTGACGATGCGGACGAGCGACGCACGGAATTTGAACGTCGTGTGGCAGGGGCATACGAAGGAGCGAAGGCGGTCAATGCTGGGACAGGGGGTGGTTTGGACGACGTGATCGATCCGAGCGACACGCGCGAGTGGATTGCCAGCAGTTTGATGCGGTTGCCGCCGGTGCAGCCGAGAACCGAAAAAAAATACCCTTACATCGACACGTGGTAGTTATTCGGGCGCGTTAAATCAGTTCCATGATTTAAGTTCAGGGAGCACTGTTTCGGCGTATAAGCGCATGCTCGCTTCAGCGTCTTCGTATGCAATGCCTCCATAGCGAAAGCAAGCTGCTTCTTCGAATGGGCCGATGACATCGAAGCGTTCCCGGTACTTGTCTAACATCTGATCAGGCGTCCCGTACGCATTGGCGGCGAGGAAACCGTCGACGTATTTGTCGAACCCGATTTCGCGTAATTTCGCGGCTTGTTTGCCGTAGCCCTCGTATCCACCCATGGTCTCGAATTGGTCTCCCATTAATTCATAATGCTCTAAGAGACTCTGAAGGTAAGTGGCCATGCACTGTTCCGCGACATCGCGTGCGTGGTTTGGATCGGCGTGGCAGAAGGTAAAGTCAGCAGTCATGGTTGGTGGCGCCGGTTTTCCGTGGTAATGCTCGTAACGATCGCGGTAGCGTTCGATGCTAGGAAGGCGACGCTCCCAATGAGCCTCGGAAAACATGATCATGCGGCCGCCGACCCGTGCACAGGCTTCGATTGAATCCGTTGAATTCGCAACAGCATAAATGCGATCGTCAAACGAACGTTCCGGCCGGGGTCGAATTTCGGTTCGCGGTTGAGGATAGAAAGGACCTTGTCCTTCGATAAAACCAGTTTTGAGTGCGTCTACGATCATCATCGATGATTCATCGAAGCGATCGCGCGATGTATCCATGTCGATACCCGCAAATGGTTCAAATTCACGACGAGAGAGTCCGCGGCCCATTCCGAAACGGACGCGTCCCCCGGACACGGTATCTAGCAGCGCTACTTTTTCCGCGACGCGAAGGGGTTCGTTCCACGGCAGAATTACTGCCGCGGTACCTAGTTTAATGTCGGTTGTCCGTCCGGCAACGAATGCGAGTAGTTCGAGATTGTCTGGACAAAATGAATAGTCGAAGAAATGGTGCTCGGTTGGCCAGACTGAATCGAACCCAAGCTGTTCCGCTAATTCGGCGAGGTACAGCTCTTGTTCATAGACGGTGCCGTCGGTGACACTTGCGTCCCAGCCGTACGACGAAAAAATGAGCTGAAGACCTACGTCCATGAGCCCTCCCGTTTCTGTTCGATATCGCGTTAACGAATGGATGTTGTAATGAGCCTATCAGAGAGCGGTTATGTATTGGCACCAGTCTTGAATTTGCGCACACTGATGTGACTCCAGGGATGATCGTCGTCGAGGGCTAACGGCTTGCTTTCAAATAGACAACAGTTCGATTACGCCGTTGGCGATATGGGTATCAATCTCTACTTCATGTCGGCGATGACCTATTTATTGTTTTTCTATACCGATGTGTACGGACTGTCTGCTGAAGTTGCGGCTGGAGTTTTTCTTTTTGCGCGTGTCATCGATGCAATTACCGATCCCATCATGGGTTTTCTTGCAGACCGTACACGAACTCGATGGGGTAAGTTTCGCCCATACGTTTTGTTTGGCGCGGTCCCATTGGCTGTTATCGCGGTTGCGACATTCACCGTGCCGGGGTTTGACAAGCTGGGGCAGATCATTTGGGCGTACGCGACGTACACGCTATTCGGCATCATTTATACCGTGGTAACGATTCCTTATGCCGCCCTTAGTGCGGTAATAAGCAATGACTATCAAGAGCGATCAAGGTTTACCTCGGTCCGGATGATGCTTGCGCTTGCGGGTGGGGCGATCGTTAGCGTCGGCATGCTGCCGTTAGTCGACATGTTCGGTGGCGACGAAGCTGGCTTTCAATTGACCATGATTGTGTTCGGCGTCATCGCGACGTTTCTTTTGTGGCTGACATTTCGCGGTACCGAGGAAACGATGCCTTCGCTTGATGCTGGCGATAAAGTTAACTTCCGAGACAGTGTGCGGGTCGTCGTCACCAATTCGCCTTTGTGGATCACTATCGCGCTTTTTTGTTTGGGCATGCTTGCGTTCACATTTCGTTTCACGACGGTACCCTATTACTTCAAATACAGCATGGGACGTGAAGACCTTATTTGGTTGTATATGCTGGTCACGCTTGCCGTGATGTTCCCAGGCCTATTGGCGGTACCCTGGCTTTCCCGAAAATACGGAAAAGCGGGCGCGGTGCGGCTAGGGGCGCTGATCGCCATGGTTGGTGCAGTTGGTTTTTACTTCACCCCTGCGACAGATGTTTGGCTAGTCTTTGTTTGGGGATCTGTATTGGCCATCGGTGGTGCGCCCATCATGGTCCTTGGCTGGGCGATGCTTGCCGACACCGTTGAACACGGGGAAGTACGAACGGGAATTCGTGCTGAGGGCGTAGTCTTTTCGACTGCTAGTTTTTTTCAGAAGATGGCCAAAGCGATTGCGGGATCGGGGATCGCAGCGATGCTTGCTTGGTTTGGTTTCGTCGCCAATCAAGAGCAATCGCAAGAAACCATTGCGGGATTACTCTTTATGATCGCTGTTTGTCCGTTGTTATTTAATGCGCTGCTGTTTTTGGTTTCCTTAGCACACCGTCTTGACCGGACGCGTCATGCTGCGATCGTTCGCGATCTAACGGAACGCTCTATCAAACCAACGCATGGATAGGGCAGGATCAGGGCTCATCTAACTCGATACAGCGACTTGATATCCAGCACGCGACGTCAAGCGTTCAAAATAGCTGCGTGCGCTTGGGTGATCGTTTTCCAGAACGTTAAAACGATCGGCGAGCATTAACGTGTAGCCCATCATAATGTCGGCCGCCGTAAATGTGTCACCGATAAGAAACTCGGTTGTACTCACCGTCTCGTTTACCGCATCAAGACAGCTGAGGGCTCGGGCGCGCGCATCCTCGACAACGGCTGGGATCCGCTCGGCTTCTGGTTTCATCACCGTGTGGTGCGCGATGTCGCCGAGCGGACGAGCAAATGTGGCTTCCGCAAACCAGCACCACTGTAGATAGAGTGCGCTAGCAGTAGATCCAGGCGTAGGCATGAGTCGACCTGCGCCGTAACGATCCAGTACGTATTGAAGCATGGCCCCGGACTCAAACATCGTGAAGTCTTGGTCGTCCATTGCTGGGACTTTTCCAGTCGGAGATTTAGCGCGCCACTCCGGCGATTGCCGAAACGTGGGGGAAAAATCAATGCTCTCAATTTCGTACGGGATCTCAAGTTCCTCGCAGAGCCATATGACGCGAACCGAGCGCGTTCCCTGGACGTGGTAAATCTTCACGTTCCCCACCCGCATTGAAAAGGGAAGCCAGTGTAATCGAAGTCTGGGGGTTCGTCGTATCACCGGACCTAGTGTCTGGTCTTTTTGGGTTGGCTAAGGCAGGCTCACCGGGTGGCAAAACCGGAGGGAAAGGCGCTTGGGCACGGTGGTTGAAGAAGACAATCATTACGGCTTTCGGTTATCCGACGAGCTGATCCTTCTCAGGGATCAGATTCGGCGATTCATGCGCGAAGAAGTAAAGCCGATAGAAGACACCCTCCCACACGATGCCATTGGTTGTGGTAAGGAAGATCGGGTTCGCCTGCGCACGATGGCGGAAGAGATGGGACTGACGCGCCTTACCGTTCCAGAGGAATATGGTGGAAACCCGGTCAGCGCGATGGCACGGGTGGTAATTGCCGAAGAGTCGTCGAAGTGTCGCCTCGGGGGATACGCGCCCGCGTTGGGTGCGTTTGGCGGTGGTCCTCCTAACATTATTTGGGGCGGAACACCTGAACAAATAGAGCGCTATGGAATTCCATGCGTCGAGGGGAAGAAGCGCGCCTTCGTCGCCATTACTGAACCGACCGGGGGGTCGGATCCACGGAACAACATTTCGACCCGTGCCGAAAAAGATGGGGATGAGTGGGTTCTTAACGGGCGCAAAATGTGGATCACCGGTGCTGAGGGAGCGGACTTCGGCATCCTGTTTGCGCGCACACGCGATGGGACCGCTGACGCACCGCCTGAAATCACGGCGTTCATCGTAGAGCCGACGTTCCCGGGAATATATTTTAATGAAATCAAGGTAATACGAGCATTATCTCCATATGAGATTGTTTTAGAGAACTGCCGGGTCCCGACGGAGAATGTGCTCGGATCCGTCGGTCAAGGTTTTGGCGTGGCACAGAGTTGGTTGGTGGACGCTCGGATACCATACGCTGCCGGTTGTATTGGGATGGCGCAAGAAGCGCTCGATATGGCGTGTGGTTGGGTAAAACAGCGACCCACGAGGGACGGTATGTTGGCTGACAAGCAAGCGATTCAGTGGATGATCGCGGATTCGGAAGTTGAATTAAGGGCCGCTCGCATGCTCGTCTACGACGCGGCGTCGAAGGTAGATGCGGGACAGTCAGCCAAGGTCGATGCCTCGATTTGCAAACTCTATGGGACAGAAACAGCCGGACGCGTGGTCGATCGCGCCATACAAATGTTTGGGGGTATGGGCGTTGCCGAAGAGATGCCGCTGGAGCGGTGGTATCGCGAACTTCGGGTTAAGCGTATTGGAGAAGGACCCTCTGAAGTGCACCGCATGGTGATCGCGCGCGATAAATTAAGGAATACGAGCGGGGGCGTGTATTTTAGTTAGCGCCTAACCGGCCGGCGTGCCGTGACGACTTCAGTGTTGAGCCCCAACCAGTGCATGCGCCCAATGTAACGAGCGTGTTCGACCTTGAGACAACGATCCATGATGACGTCAAGGCCAGCATCCGCAGCAATGGCGGCCCCTTCATCACTGATCACACCAAACTGAAGCCATAGCGCCTTGGCTCCGACGGCAACGGCTTCTTTTGCGATAGCAGGTACGGCGGCGGGATCTCGGAACACGTTGACGATGTCAACGGTATCGCCCACGGCGGTCAGCGAGTTAAAACTCTCCTCGCCAAGGACTTGTTCCTCTCGAGGATTAACCGGGATGATTTGGTATCCATGACGTTGTGCGTAATAGCCGACAAAGTGACTAGCGCGTAGGGTATTGGCCGACAGCCCGACAATTGCAATCGACCTGCCCGTGTGCAGGACGCGCTGTATCGTGGCCGGGTCTTGATATTTAGTTGCTTCGGGCAAAGGCCTGCTCCAGATCCCATTGAAGATCTTCGACATCCTCAATACCGACGGAGAGACGGACCGTCCCAGGGGCGATACCGGCGGCTTGCAGTTCGTCGTCGCTGAGTTGCCGATGGGTGGTACTGGCCGGATGGATGATCAGGCTTTTTGCATCTCCAACGTTGGCGAGGTGCGAAAATAGCTGTACGTTGCGGATGAAATTCTGACCGGCGCTGCGACCCCCATGAAGTTCAAAGCAGAAGACGGCACCGGCACCTTTAGGAAGATACTTCTCTAAGAGGCCTGCGTTTTCTCGGTAGTGTATCGCCGGGTGACTGACGCTGACGACGTCGGATCGGGCTTCCAACCATGTCGCAATCTCGAGAGCGTTCGACACATGCCGATCCATCCTTAACGGCAGAGTTTCCATACCCTGTAGGAAAAGGAAGGCGTTGAAAGGGCTCATGCAACCGCCTAGATCGCGGAGTGTTTCGGAACGTAATTTCATGAGAAAGCCATACATACCAAATGTTTCATGGAACGAGAGCCCGTGGTAGGCGTCGGAAGGTTCCGCAATGACAGCAAACTTGCCGTTGGACCAATCGAAGTCGCCCGAATCGATCACCACCCCGCCAATGCTAGTCCCATGGCCGCCGAGGAACTTCGTGGCTGAGTGAATAACGATATCGGCCCCCCACTCTATGGGCCGGCATAAGTATGGTGTGGCAAACGTGTTGTCCATCACTAGCGGTATCGAGTGATCGTGCGCGACTTTGGCAATCTGCTCAATGTCCATGACGTTGCCGCCGGGATTGCCGATCGTTTCACCAAAGAACAGACGCGTTCGTTCGGTCGTAGCTTGATGCCATTCATTGGGATCGTCGGGATCGACGAATGTTAGTTCGACGGACAATTTTTTGAACAGATGTTTGAGCTGAGTAATCGATCCACCGTAGAGTGCGCGCGATGCAACGACATGATCACCCGCGGAGAGCAATGTAAAAAAAGTAGACGATTGCGCGGCGAGTCCGCTGGCAAAGGCAACGGCGCCAGCGCCCACTTCCAGATTAGCAATCCTTTCTTCGAACGCGGCGACCGTCGGATTCATGATCCGCGAGTAGGTGTTGCCGTATTCCTGCAGGTTAAAGTACGCGGCTGCCGATTCGGGATCTTCAAAAACATAACTACTCGTTTGAAAAATCGGCACCGCCCGTGCACCGGTTTCGGGCTCGGGTCGAGCTCCTGCATGCAACGCTCGTGTCTGAAAACCAAATTGCCGTTCGGGTAACTCCATCATGCCGGCAACATGACGTTCCTGCATGGCTGTGTCAATTCGATCGGGATGGCTGGAAATAGTTGGGTGCTATGATGAGACGATGCGGCAACCACCCGTCGACTACATCGAGCGTACGCGTGAGCAATACGCTTCGCTCGGATATCCACCGTACCAATGGGTGCGTAACCAAGAGCCGTCGACGCTAGTGATCCCGACCAAGCCGATGCACGAGTGGCGAGTGGGGCTGATCGCGTCGGGAGGTATATACGTTGCAGGACAGATCGCCTTTCATTTTCGCGATGATATTAGCTATCGAGAAATTGCTTTTGAAACGCCGACAGATCGGATTAGAACGACGCACTTTGCGTACGACCTGACCGATTCCCGTCGAGATCCCAACGTCGTCTTTCCACTGGACACGCTTCGCGGTCTGGTACGTGATGGCACGGTGGGAGAGCTTCCAACACACGCATATACCTTTATGGGTGGTATTTACTCGGCCCGAAAAGTTCGCGATGTGCTCGCGCCTGCCCTCGTCACCAGACTGCTTCAAGATGAAGTCGACGTTGCCCTGATGGTCCCGGTCTGACCCGTTTGCCACCAGTCCGTCGGACTGATCGCGCGCGAAGCAGAAAGCCGTGGTATTCCTTCAGTGAGCCTGTCTAGCGCTTGGTCTATCAGTCGTTCGGTGAATCCTCCGCGGATGGTCTATCTCGACTTTCCACTCGGTCATACCGCCGGTCGAGCTCATGACGTTCAATCGCAACGGGCGGTTGTCGTGGCAGCGCTTCGATTGCTGGAGGAATCACGGCAGCCGGGTAGTACCACGAAGTTACGTCAACGATGGTCCGAGGATGACGCTTGGAAGGATGGTGTCATGCGGCCTAAGCTCAACGTTGATAGAGGCGGGGGATTCGACGATGACCGCGTCGAACGCTTTGCGACGCCCCAATACCAGGAATCGGAGGACGCTGCTCTCGTGACGGGGAACTGTCCGACGTGTGTTTGGTTAGAAGAGTAGATCGGGCGAGAACATTGAGTTTATCGGATCAAATAGCGCAGACTTCTGTTTTTGACGCTGCGGCTACTGTATGACGGTCATTCGTCAGAAAGACCTGATTGAGAGCGTTGCTGACGCCCTGCAATATATTTCGTTCTACCATCCTCCGGATTTCATTCGCGCGATGACGGAAGCATATGAGCGGGAGGAGTCGCCTGCAGCTAAAGCGGCGTTAACGCAGGTGTTGGTGAATTCCCGAATGTGCGCCCTGGGGCACCGGCCCATCTGTCAAGACACGGGCATTGTGATCGTGTTTCTAGAGGTTGGTATGGACGTCCAATGGGATGCAGAGCTATCGGTCGAAGAAATGGTCAACGAAGGCGTACGGCAAGCTTATCTGGATTCTTCGAATCCGTTGCGTGCGTCGGTACTTGCCGACCCCGAAGGTGATCGGGACAACACGCTCGATAATTCGCCTGCCGTGGTACACACCCGGATCGTTCCGGGAGCCGAGCTGGTAGTTGAAATCGCGGCAAAAGGTGGCGGTAGTGAGGCGAAAGCCAAGTTCACCATGTTGAATCCGTCCGACTCGGTGGTCGATTGGATTCTCGACGTTGTACCAACGATGGGCGCTGGATGGTGTCCGCCCGGAATCCTTGGCGTCGGGGTTGGTGGTACGCCTGAAAAGGCGATGTTGCTTGCCAAAGAAGCAATGATGCAGCCGATCGATATCCACGAACTGAAAGCGCGCGGCGCGCAAAACAGAGCCGAAGAGCTTCGGCTTGAGCTGTACGAACGGGTCAACGCGTTGGGTATTGGAGCGCAGGGACTCGGGGGTCTGACCACGGTGCTCGACGTCAAGGTCAAGGACTATCCGACACATGCGGCCAACAAACCCGTCGCTGTGATTCCGAACTGCACCGCGACTCGCCACCTCCGGTTCGTTCTCGATGGTTCTGGTCCAGTCGTCCTTGAGCCACCCGACCTTGACGATTGGCCAGACATCGCATTTGAGATGGGGCCGGATGTAAAACGCGTGAACGTCGATTCAATTGAAGCCGAAGAGGTTGCTGACTGGAAAGCGGGAGACACTTTGCTTCTGAATGGCAAGTTGTTAACGGGTAGGGACGCCGCACATCAACGCCTCATGGAGTTGATACGAGACGGAGAGCCGCTGCCAGTCGATTTCCGGAATCGGTTCATTTATTACGTGGGCCCCGTCGATCCCGTAGGCGACGAAGTTGTGGGTCCGGCAGGCCCGACGACGGCAACGCGTATGGATAAATTTGTCGGTGAGATGCTCGATAAAACGGGACTTCTCGGAATGATCGGTAAGGCGGAGCGTGGAGATGCAGCGGTCGAAGCTATTCGCCAATTCGGCGCTGTCTCACTCGTTGCTGTTGGAGGCGCGGCGTATCTTGTTTCGAAAGCCATTGTGAGTGCTCGCCCCATCGCGTTCGAGGACTTGGGTATGGAAGCGATCTACGAATTTGAAGTTAAAGATATGCCTGTGACCGTAGCGGTCGATGCGGGTGGCGAATCGGTACACAAAACAGGCCCCGCATATTGGCGCGCGCAATTGGCCGACCGTATCGAAACCATTGAAGGTTAGGACTGAAGCTCCTTGAGCGACTCGAAGTAGAGCAACGTCTCTGGATTTGCTAGCGCGCTGGTATTCTTCACCGGACGACTATGAACAACCTCCCGGACGGCGATTTCCGCGATTTTCCCGGATAGAGTCCTCGGAATATCGGGGACCGCGACGATTCGGGCAGGGACATGACGAGGCGATGCATTTTCTCGAATCTTGGTACGAATCATTGCCGCGGTCTCTTCCGTGAACGATGTGTCGTTTTGCATCACGACAAACAGGACCACTCGAGTATCTCCGTCCCATTCCTGACCGATGCAAAGCGCTTCTTTGATGGCACCTATCGATTCGACCTGGCGGTAAATTTCTGCGGTTCCGATTCGAACACCTCCGGGATTAAGAACGGCATCGCTTCGACCATGGATGACGAAGCCCCCTGTCTCGGAAATTCTTTCGGCGAAGTCACCGTGGGCCCAAACTTCCGGGTATCGATCGAAATAAGCGCTTCTTAGAAGAACGTTATCGGAATCGTTCCAGAAACCGATGGGTGTGCTTGGAAAAGAGCGAGTACAAACCAATTCGCCTTTTGCATCGGTGATTGAGGAACCGTCGTCGTTGAACACGTCGACTGCCATTCCTAACCCCGGTGCTTGAATCTCGCCTTCATAGACGCCGCCCCATGGATTGCCAAGCACGAAACAGGAGATCAAGTCGGTGCCGCCTGCGATGGAGGCAAGCCAGATCTCCGGCTTGAAGCGCTTGTAGACGTATCGAAAAGACTCGTGAGTCAGCGGTGAACCGGTCGAGAAAATAGCGCGTAGGGAACTAAGATCGTGGCTCGATCGCGGCTCGATGCCTGCCTTTTCGATACTGGAGATGTATTTCGCGCCGACCCCGAATAATGATATGGACTCTTGTTCTATTAAGTCGATGAGTACCGATGAGGTTGGATGAAACGGTGATCCTTCGTACAACACTAAGGTACATCCGCTCGCAAGTCCGGAGACGAGCCAGTTCCACATCATCCAGCCGCAAGTTGTGAAAAAGAACAGCACATCGTCGCGTCGTAGATCGCAATGGAAGGCATGTTCTTTGACATGTTGAAGCAGTGTTCCACCGGCGCCGTGGACGATGCATTTCGGTTTGCCCGTGGTCCCCGATGAATACATGATGAACAGAGGGTGATCGAATGGCAGACGTCGAAAGTTGGGAACCGTCTCGGAGCGTTGACGAATTTCGTGAAATCCGTCGTCCCGCAGTCCCAGTAAGGAACACCAGATCACGTGGTCAATCGATGCGATAGTCTCGGCGACATCATCTACGTTGCCGGTAATGTCGAAGGTTTTACCGTTGTACGTATAGCCGTCGCACGCAACGAGTATCTTTGGCTCAATTTGCCCAAATCGATCGAGGGCACCTTCGAAGCCGAAGTCGGGCGAGCAAGATGACCACACGGCGCCAATCGCTGTAGTTCCGAGCATTGCGATGACGGTTTCTATAACGTTTGGCATCCATCCGGCGACGCGATCACCGGGTTCCACCCCACGCTCTTCGAGTTCAGCTGCGAACTTCGCGACTTCCACGCGCAATTCGGCGTAGGTCATTGTCACGCGTTCCCCCTGTTCCGTGATGGCAACTAGCGCGGTGCGGGCATCGTCATAACGCAAAAGATTTTCGGAAAAATTCAGTGAGGCTTCAGGAAACCAACGACTACCTGGGAAAGAATCGGGATTGATTAAGACGTCGCTGCCTGGATCGCCGACAATGTCACAAAACGACCAGACGGAAGACCAGAACGAATCTCGCGAGGTAATCGACCATTGATGCAATGCGGGGTAATCGTCTGGCGCAAAGCCGTGTTGTTTGGCGAACGCAGTGAGGTTCCGATGATCGATTTGATCTTGGTTAGGTTTCCAAAGGAGATTTGATGTCATCGAGTCGGTTCAACGTGTCCGCACGTTTACCTCGACGAGGATAACTCGTTTCAATTTAGCGTGAGGAATTGTCAGTATGATTCGAGGCGAAACGACCACCAGTGGGAGGGCCGAGGCGGAGGCGACGTTGTCGTGGATCGACCACGCCGTTTGTTTGCCCTAGCCAGCCACGCTCGATCGAGTGTAGCGTCGTCGCGTACGCGAACCATCTTTACTGGATACACAGAATTATTAATTTTGATGCGACCGTAAGGTACCTCCATCGCGACGGTGGACCAATGTTTACCGTCGCAACGTGCACAACTGACAAACAATGTTTCCCGGTCCGCCATGCAGTTGAGATTGATCGAATGCGGGATCAGGCCAGACACTTCAAGTTGGCATAGGCCGGCTTCGTTCGCGAAACTCCAATCGATAATCGCAGCGTCGACGACATCTCCAAACACCCAGGCACCCGGGTTTCGATCGCACGGACATTGAGTCACCCAGACAGCTGCAGCGACCGTTACCAGTCCAATGACGATGCTGACGACTTTTGCCATGTGGATTCCTTAACCAACAACGAGTTCGTGACCGAGGCGACCGGTCGCCGACGATCAGTCGGGCAACCCAAGGACCCGCTTGGCAATGATGTTGAGTTGCACCTCGGAACTTCCACCTGCAATGGTCCCCGCCTTGCCAAAGAGCCAGGACCGTGTGTCAGTGAGAGCGGCGTCGTCAAATACGTCACCCTGCCAGCCGATTCCGTCAGAGCCACGCATACGAATTAACGCTTCCATCCGTCGGGTGTCGAGCTCAGTCGCGTAATACTTGAACATTGATGTTGCAAATGTGGGCGTCGAGCTGGAGGTATTTTCTTCGATGGCTCTTCGTTGAGTGAGCGAAAAGGCTTGCCGATCCATATTGATCTTAGACACAGCCTCCCGGCCTTCCGCGTCGGCGATTCTCGAATCAGTTTGCCCGTAATAAGACAGTGCGGATTCCGCCAGCGACGTGCTGCGACCACCCCCTCCAAGCGACCCCATTCCGGAAATCATCGAGCGTTCATGTTGTAGTAGACGCTTTGCCACGGTCCAACCGCGATTCTCTTCACCTATGAGGTCTGTTTTCGGAACTTTGACGTCATCGAAAAAACACTGACAGAAAGGCGAATTTCCAGCGATTAGAATGATGGGCTTGACCGAAACTCCCGGATCGTCCATTGAGAATAGGACAAAGCTGATCCCATCATGTTTGGGCACTTCGGTGTTCGTGCGCACGAGACAGAAGATCCAGTCAGCAAAATTAGCGCCCGACGTCCAGATTTTTGAACCGTTGACCAAGTAATAGTCGCCTTGGTCGACGGCACGAGTTTGGAGTGACGCGAGATCTGAGCCCGCGTTAGGTTCCGAATAGCCCTGGCACCACCGAATTTTTCCGTTAGCGATATTACTTAGGTGGCGAGATTTTTGATCGTCGGTGCCGTGTTCTAGCAGGGTAGGCCCAATCATGGTCACCCCCATACCAGACAGCGGTGTCGGGGCGCGGGCCATGGCCATCTCCTGTTGCAGCACCTTTGCCTCGGCCGCATCAAGTGCCGCGCCTCCAAATTCTTTGGGCCAGGTGGGTACCGTCCACCCTTGCTCATAGCACAATTCAAACCAACGCAACGTATCCGCGTTTTGAACCGTTTCCTTTGTGCCGCCCGAATATTCTCCGCCGCGGGCAATGAGACTCTCCGGTAGACTTTTCTGAAGCCAGGCCCGCGTGTCAGCTCGAAATTCTGTCAAGTCGCTCACCGGATTCCCTCCCACGCTTTTCTTTCATTCGCCTCTGGATCTCGTATTGGACCTGATTCGTCGTCAAAAATCATGGTGTTGCGAGTTTCGGCCGAGTACGGAGTCCAGCCTGGATCACCATCGCGGATAAAATCGATCCAAGCGTGATGCATGCGATCTGCTATGTGCTGAGGCGTCGGTCCTGGTCCGATGAAATTATCGACTCCGGCCTGATCGAGGTTGTCGAAGGCAAACGGGATTTCGAGAGCGTGCGTGGCCTTTAGATTGCCGTCGAATGCACGCGACTCCCAATTGAACTGATATAGCCAGTTACGCGAGGTATAGGGCCTTGCTTCCAGGAGTCGAATCGCAGGAATGCGAAACATAAAGTCAGTAGAAATGGCGGTCATTAGGTCGGCGGCGGAGTCATGAGGTCGAGCGTCGCGGTAACGCTGCAAGAGGTGCTCATCCCCCATTCCAAGGGCTCTTCTTTCGAGTTGGCGCTCATTGATTCGATCCTGATAACTCCATAGCGTGGTCTCGTGATGATTGGAGCCGGTCATGACCGCCACCCCGGATCCGACGCCAGAACGTATCGCGTCAATCGGCGACTCAGCGAGCAGGGTACTCCCGATGACGGGGTAGAACGCGGATACTGGGACACCCAGAGTCTCTTGTGTATCTGGAGTTTCGAGTTTTGCGATGGTTTGCAGTTGTGCATGGAGAATTTCTTCGGCGGATGCGGCCATAAATTGAGTGGGCCCATCTGCATCGAGCTCTTTTAGAAAGGCATCTCTCACCAATTTTCCCGCTTTGGCTGGCAGGGTGTGGTGGGCTGCGCCGCTCTGCGGTATAGCGTGTCGAAATAGACCATCGGTTGCGGGCATACCAAGTAGCGTTGAGACGCTAAAACCACCCGCAGATTCACCGGCAATCGTCACCTTGGCGGGGTCCCCACCGAACTGTTCAATGTTCTGTTGAACCCATTCAAGAGCAAACATTTGGTCGAGTAGGCCGTTAATACCGGAAAACTCGAACTCGCTTCCAAAGGTCGATAAGTCCGTGAATCCAAGTGCTCCGAGACGATAATTGATGCTGACCACCACGATATCTCCGTGGACCGCAAAGCGAGCTCCGTTATACCAAGGAATACCGCCTTGCCCAGTGCGGTACGCGCCGCCGTGTATCCAAACGAACACAGGACGTCCGCTACCGGATGTCATTGGGGTTGTGATATTCAGCGTGAGGCAATTCTCATCCCAACGTACGCTGGGTGGATCGCTAAGGCCGCTACCAGGTAGTTGCGGCGCGGCGGCTCCGATTTTCTTGGTGGACAGAACGTCCAACCAAGGTTCGTGAGCCTGCGCTCGTTGAAATCGTTTTGATTCCGTTGGTGACGCGGCGTAAGGAATACCGGCGAAAAAAAGTGTGCCGTCTTTTTCTCGGCCTTCGATCGGACCGGTTGTCGTTTCTACCTGCGTGTTCATTAGGCTCTCTCCCTTTCGCCCGATCGTATCGCATTGTGATAAGACTGTTTGGGGAAGGGATTTGCAGAAGAGGTGACGCGTTGCAATGCTTAAGGCCTATTGAGGGGATGTCTCAATGAACGGGAACCTGTTCAGCCGTTTTGACGCTGTATTTTCTGAGTATGCGGAACAAGTTTGTTTACGGTTGCCGGATGGCACTGGTTGGACCTATAACGATTTGCATCGGGCAACCGGCCGCATAGGGGCCGTATTGCGTCAGCAGGGCGTGCGTCCCGGTGATCGCGTAGTGGTGCAAGTTCCAAAAACACCGGACGCGATCGCTCTTTATCTAGCCACGCTTCAAGTTGGCGCGGTTTATGTGCCGTTGAATACCGATTACACCGAGGCGGAGGTAGCTTACTTTCTCGGCGATGCGGAACCTTCGTTGTACGTCACCGCCGAGGACTCGGAGACTGGTTTGCCAACGTTAACGCTGGATGCCTACGGCGAAGGTTCCCTGAAAGAGCTGGCTTCGTCGATGAATCCTGATGACCATATCGTCGATTGCAGTCGTGAGGACCTGGCAGCCATTCTCTATACATCGGGGACGACAGGACGTTCTAAAGGGGCGATGTTGACGCATGGCAATTTAACGAGCAACGCCGATACTTTGATCTCCTATTGGGGATGGCGATCCGACGACGTTCTCCTGCACGCGCTTCCTATCTATCATGTCCATGGCCTATTCGTGGCATCGCATTGCGTGTTACTGACAGGTAGCTCGATGATTTTTCTACCGCGATTCGACGTGGAGGAGGTCGTTCATCACTTATCGTCGTCCACTGTTCTTATGGGCGTTCCGACCTTCTATACGCGTCTTCTCCGATCATCCCGTTTCACCTCGGAGGTGACTGCCGGCATCCGCTTATTTGTATCAGGGTCGGCACCACTGACCGAGCAGACATTCGAAGCGTTCGTCCAGCGAACAGGGCATCGGATACTGGAACGCTACGGGATGAGTGAGACTGGAATGAATACATCCAATCCGTTAGACGGCGAGCGAGTTGCCGGGACCGTTGGGTTCCCGCTTCCTGGGATCGATGCGCGTGTCACGAATGAAGAGGGTGACCCGCTACCAGTAGGCGAAATTGGGGGTATCGAAGTTCGTGGCCCGAACGTGTTTTCGGGTTATTGGCGTATGCCTGAGAAAACGCGAGATGAGTTTCGAGACGACGGATATTTTATGACGGGCGATATGGGGATCGTTGATGCTGAAGGTCGATACTCCATCGTTGGTCGGGAGAAGGATCTAGTGATCAGCGGCGGACTTAACGTCTATCCGAAAGAGATCGAGATACTGATTGACACGGTGCCCGGTGTAATCGAGTCTGCTGTGGTCGGCGTTCCCCATCCGGATTTCGGAGAAGCTGTGATAGTCGTCGTCGCTAGCGAGATGGATATTGAATTAGAAGATGTGAACGTGGTCTTGACTGGCAAACTCGCGCGTTTCAAGCAGCCGAAACGTTTGCTCAGGGTAGAGGAGCTCCCGCGTAACGCGATGGGAAAGGTCCAGAAGAATGTTTTGCGCGAATTGTGTGCTGATCGATTTACCTGGGATGAATAAGATGCGAAAGGTCTGACCTAAGTGGTGTGCATCACGTCCCGTACATCCGTCGATAAAAGAGGCCATCCAATGATCAGGTCCATCGTCGCTGCGTGCTGTCTTCTCGTCTATCAAAGTGTCTGCGGGTACGAACTAGCGTATAGCGCCCCGGAAAACCAGGGCCTATCTTCTGAGGGCATGGCTACGATCACCGAGTGGTCAGCCAAATACGTTGACGAAGGCAAGTTGGCCGGCATGGTGACGTTGGTCGCGCGTCGTGGCGATATTTTGCACTTCGAGGCGGTGGGTCAACGCGGATCGGGCGATCCAAGGTCGTTGACTCGGGATGCGCTATTTCGAATCTACTCCATGACGAAGCCGGTAACCTCGGTCGCGATCATGATGCTCATTGAAGATGGCAAATTGAGGTTGGATGATCCGGTGGCGAAGTACCTGCCAGAATTGGCATCGTTAACGGTGCTAATTCAGGGGCAACGCATACCACCCGCGCATCCTATAACTGTTCGTCACTTGCTCACGCACACGGCTGGCTTCTCGTACGGTTGGAATCGGCGTGATCCAGTCGACGTGTTGTATGCGAAAGTCAATCCGGAACGAGCCACCAACTCTCGTGATTTCTTGGAGCGTCTATCCACATTGCCGTTAAAGTTTGAGCCTGGCGACCAGTGGCATTATGGCGTGGCCGTCGATGTGCTCGGCGTACTGGTCGAACGAATTAGCGGGAAGCCTTTCGACAGGTTTTTGTCTGAGCGTTTGTTTGAGCCGTTGGGAATGGTGGATACGTTCTTTAACGTCCCCGAAGATAAGTTGGCCAGGTTCTTGCCCAATCACGTGTGGGATTGGCGTAATCGAAAGTTATTTATGTTGAATGACTCAAACAATGTTGAGTTCAAGCGAGTGAAATTCTTTTCGGGCGGCGGTGGCTTAGTATCGACGATGTCTGATTATTTTCGGTTTACCGAGATGTTGCGTCGTGGGGGGAGTCTCGACGGCACGCGTGTTCTCAAAGCGGAGACGGTGGCACTCATGACGCGTGATCATCTCCCCGATATCCTCCCGACTGTTGAGGATGGTACTAGTCGGCGCGCCATCCTCCAACGCGGGCGCGGTTTCGGATTGGGGTTCGACGTTGTTCTCGATACGGCTAATCGTCGTGGTGCGGCATCCATTGGCGACTATAGCTGGTCAGGGATTGCGGGTACTTTTTTCTGGATCGATCCAGTACTGGATATCGTTGCAATAGGGATGATCCAAGTCCTCCGATCACCCTTACGCTTAAGTTTCGAGATGAAGAATCTTGTCCATGCATCCTTGATGACTGATGAAGATTGAATTTTTCTGGGACATCGGCAGTACCAATACGTATTTCGCGTTGCATTTAATTCGTCCCATCGTAGCCCGGTATGGTGCTGAGCTCGTTATGCATCCCTTCAATCTTGGCTATGTATTCCGCCACCATCAGTACGTCCTTGCTGAGGAACCACAAGCCAAACTGCAGAATAGGGGTCGTGATCTGAGACGTTGGGCGGAGAAATATCGACTTGGATTTCGTATGCCGGATACGTTCCCTATCAAAACGAGCCGGGCATTGCGGGGTGCATTGGTAGCCCGCGAGTTCGATAGAGAAGGCGCGTACATCGACCGACTCTTTACACGTTATTGGGAAGAGAACGATGCCTCAATTAGTGAATATGAAGGTATCGCAAGCCTTGCCAAGGAAATCGAGATCGATCCCGACCTATTTATCACGCGTTGCGAAGACGACGAAATCAAACGTCAGTTGATCAATATGACTCAGAATGCATTGGATCGAGGCGTTTTCGGTGCGCCGTCGTTTTACATCGGCGATGAGCTGTATTGGGGTAAAGATCGTATGGACTTCATTGAGGACGCACTGCAAAAGGGTGGTGAGGCCCGTTAGCCGGCGATCGGTGTATCACCGAAGTTGGGCATGACCTTGCGCGCGAAGAGGTCGAGAGAATCGTGAATTTGGTCGGGTGTATGTAGACCAGCGGGGATCAACAGAAAGGCTTCGTCGATAGGGACTGTGGTGCTCACCCGCTCGATCTGTTTGTTCAAGGTATCCGGAGAGCCCACCAGTAATTCTGGCATGCCTTGTCCAAATGGCGTCGCCCAGTTGTCCCAGAACCACTGCATGTCTTCGAATAATGACCATGCCTTGGCATCTGTTTCGGCGCAAATCATGATGCCGCCCCAACAAGCTTCTTGCCCCGGCGTAACCGAATGACCATGCACTTTCGCCTCTTCGCGCCAAGCATCCCAAAGGACTTCGAGAAATTCCGTATTTCCTGACAGAACGATGGGGCGGCCTTTATATTTAGCCCAGAATTTGGCAGTTCGAAGGCTTTGCGAAAAACCGCCGTAAAGAGGTATGTCTTCTTGGAGGGGTCGTGGGGCAATGCCAATTTCGTGGACGCCCATAGCGTCGTCGACGCCTTCGCCGTACTTTCGGTAAACCGGGTGATCGTGCGGGTTCACGAAGTTCTCGGGGGGAAACGTCCAGTACTTCCCACTGTATGAAAAAGTCTTATATTTTAAAGCTTTAACAACGATATCTACAAACTCAGTGAAATATTCACGATTTCGATCATCGTCTTCGGTGTCTTTCGTCCAGGGTCCAACGGCTTTGAGATCAGGCCGTACCTTAAAATTCTCGACCCACCTCGCTTGGTAGCCGCGTACGAGACCGACACCAAACCGCCCGTTGAGCATGTGATCCATGGTGGCGATCTTTTCGGCGGTTGCTAATGGATTATTTGTCGTTGAGACGAACCCACACGTCACGATTCGCATGGTGGATGTATGTTGCCCGAGCCACATGGCCATGAGCGCGGGATCGTTGGAAGTTTCAAACCCTTCAATTTGAAGGTGATGCTCAGGATGCCCGAAGGCAAAATATCCCCGCTCTTCGCCGAATGATGCGTAGTCACCAAGCTCCTGGATCATGCGCTGATACAGTTCGGGTCGACGGCCGGCCATACCTTGCTCAAGTTCCGCTCGTCTTCCGACGGTGCAATAGACGAATAGTCCGAATTTCATCCGACTTGCCTCCAGCGTTGAGAGTACCATCCGTCTTGAGATTTTCCTCGGCTTTAGATCACTATACGGTGTCTTATTTGGAGTCATCGCAATGGATGACGCGTGTCTCAACTTCCGATTGACCCCTGAAGAGCGTGGTCGATTCGACCAACAAGGATTTCTCGTCGTTCCGGATGTCCTGGATGTCGCAACGGTCGAACGGTTGATCCACGCTGTGGACGGTTTGACCAATAGGTGGCGTCCCGTATACGAGCGTGACCGCGGCCTAAAATCTCATCATCCGTTGAATGTCCTCGATTTTATCGGACAACACGACGAGTTCTTGCCACTCATCGATTTGCCACAGACGTTTATGAAAGTCGTGGATATTCTTGGTTGGCATATTCAGCTGTATCACTCCCACATGATTGTGACACCGCCCTTACCAGATGATTACGAACCCCATACCGCGCGTCTTGGATGGCATCAGGATAGCGGGCGTTTGAATCTTGATATCGAATCGTCTCCACGCCCTAGGATTTCGCTAAAGGTCGGGTTTTTCCTTACCGACACGAAACAACCCGATCGAGGTAATTTTCATGTAATACCCGGAAGTCACCTTACGAACGCGTTGTCCATGCCAGACGACGATGCGACAGAGCACCCTGATGCGATTCCGTTACTCGTTGGGCCTGGCGACGCCGTAATTTTCGATCGTCGTTTATGGCATTCTGGTGGTCGTAATTTCTCTGCCGTCACCCGCAAAGTACTCTTTTACGGGTATAGCTACCGTTGGTTGAAACCGCGAGACGATATGACGGTCGCGCACTATATGGAACGCTCGGACTCGATTCGACAACAGTTGCTGGGTGCCAGTCCGAATGGTGGTTTCGGATACACCTCACCGGCAGATGAAGACGTCCCTCTGAAGATTTGGTTGCGGGAAAAGTTAGGCGAGGATGCAGTGATCCTTTGATCCAATGCTGATCGCTCAAACCACTCGATCTAGATCCTGAGCATAACCCCAGTTGGGTCAAGGCCCAGTAGAACCCGTCCGGCATCTTCCATGTTTTGCGGTGCGACGGTGGCGTGCTGACGGATTACGCGTGCGTCCCGTGAAAGACGTTCTAGTGGATGGCCTACCTGATTGGCCGTTGTTCCTGAGGCATTCGCAACGATATCGACGACTTCGGCAATCGCTTGAGCTGCGTCTGAACATAGAACGTGGACTAACGCGCGATCGCGCTCCGGAAGCGGGGCGTCCGCAACGACCAATGCCCAGTTTTTAGCAACTTGTTCAAATACCGCAGCTCGAGCACCGTGTAATCGGGCCTCCGCTTTTGCCACGGCGATCTGTGCAGAGGGCCGATCACGCAAGGAGCGGCTATTAAATCGGGGTGTCTTCGCTGTGGCGAGTTCGACAAACGCGTCGATCGCTGCCCTAGCGATACCAAGCCCAACTGCAACTTTATTGAAGGCGAGTCGATTTCCGAGGGGCAAACGAAGTTGCGCTGAACGATTTCGGAGTCCACCCATGGGTTCGACGATACGATTGTTTTCGACCGTGACGTTGTTGATTCGGACGTCGTGTGAACCGGAGCCTCTTAAACCAGAAACATTCCAGGTATCGACGATTTCGTAGTCGTCTTGTTCGACGACGGCATAGTGGAATCGATCGTCGACTGCTTCTCCGTCTTCATAGAGTTTTACGGTCGCGCCAAATACTTGGGCATTGTGGATTCCGCTGACGAACTGCCATTGTCCGGACACATTCCATCCGTCGTCGCGTCGTTCGGCGCGCCCCACCGCAGCGGTCGAGCTCGCCATAATGGTCAAAGGATCGGAAATCAGTTCAGGGCAGGAGACCAACGCTGGCGCCACAAGACCAAACGTTTCGATTCCAATCATAAGATTCCAACCCGCACTTCCGTCCGCTTCCGAGACGATTTCGATGACACGCATTTGGGTTAGCGGATCGGTATCGGCACCATGGCAATCGAGGGGAGCGGCGATTCGATACAACCCGAGACCGGCAAATGCTTCGGCAATGGGTCGGGGTAGGTGCCGTTGTTGTTCCGCTAGGTCTGCTAACTCACGGACGAGCGGGGTGACAGATTCGGCGCGTTCGATGTAATCGATTTGCGTCATGGAAACAAGTCTACGTGTCGAAAGTACGCTGCGCCTCGCAAGCACCGGTGGATATTTTCCCCATGGCTTCTTGGTCTCATTGGCTATCGTCCATGGATAGCGTCGTGGACTTTCCCGAGCGTATCGATGATCGCATCGATACTACGAGCGCCGGCTTGGAAGATCGCTGTCGCGTTGAGCGCTCCCCATTCAAAGCCCATGTTTTCAACGGCCTCCGCTCTGGCAGTCACACGATCAAGATCCTTGTAAAACTTTTTGCCTTCTTCGTCCCTTGGCGGAACGTCGAGCATCATCTGGTATCCGATTTTTCCTGGGTCCCGCGATACGGCTTCGGCATAGTTCGCTATTTTTTCTTTGCATCGCTTGGCGACGGAAGGATCTTCGATGGCGGTAGCCAGCCAACCATCTCCGATTTCACCAACCCGTTTTAGCGCGGCTTCTGCGTTGCCACCGATCCATATGGGGAGGTCTCTTCCCTGAGGTGGTTTGGGCTCCATGGCCATCGCGAGGGATGAATAGTGTTCGAGCTGGTAGTCGATTCGTTCGTCACCCCAATACGATCGCAATATAGCGATCGCTTCGTCCATCCTGCGACCGCGGTCGGAAAAAGACTCTTCTAATGCGTCGTATTCAGATTCCTGCCAACCGACGCCAACACCTAGACGCATGCGTCCATTGGTTAGTGTATCCAAGGTGCTGATTTGTTTAGCCACAAGTACGGGTTGGCGTTGTGGTAGCACGAGAACTTCAGTTCCGAGCCCGATCTTGTTGGTGTGTGAGGCGACAAACGCCAGTGTCATGAGGGCTTCGAGAATGGGCATTTGCGGAGGATAGATCGGGGCAACGCGAGTATCGGTGGGATATCCCATCACGACGTGATCAAACATATCGAGTTGATCGTAGCCTATAGTTTCGATGGCCTTCGCTAATTTAACGACACCGTCGGCTCCTTCTCGATAACTGACGCTGGGGAATTCAACAGCCAATTTCATCGCGTTTCTCCGCTCGTACGTCCACCTGTATGTTATACACGAGCTCAGGTTTGAATGGGGCTGGGAACAGTTTGGGACGTGTGCAACCTATACGAGCTGCGGCAACCATCGTGGTTGTACGGAATGCCACTGATGGATACGAAATATTCATGGTGCGACGTACCGCACGTGCTGTCTTCGGCGGAGGTATGTACGTGTTTCCAGGTGGTCGCGTCGATGGTGACGACCACCTGCAACGATATGACGCTCTTTCGATTGGACCGTCTACACTTCAATGCCGGCAGCAGTTCGCGCTCGGCAATGAATGGCGCGGCTATTGGATTGCTGGAATTAGAGAGTGTTTTGAGGAAGCTGGCTTGCTGCTCGCTTACGACGACAATGGTGAGTGGTTAGAGTGTCCCGACAACGATCTGGAGCGACGGTTAGCGACCTATCGACATCAAGTTCACGATCGCGAGATCACCCTTGCCGATGTTTGCGAAAAAGAAAGATTGTGTTTGGCCGTTGACCGCGTGCACTACTGGGAACGCTGGATTACGCCCCAGGGCAGTCCGAGGCGCTTTGACACACGGTTTTTTGTTGCGGCCGCCCCCACGAGACAATTTGGCCGCCACGATGATGCCGAGACTGTCGATAGCCTTTGGATCAAACCAGCGGACGCGATAACTCAGTCAGACGGTGGGGCGTTCGGTTTGATGTCAGTTACCCGACGCCAGCTCGACAAGCTTTCGTTGTATCAAAGCGTCGAGGATCTCGTGGACGGGCTCGTAGCCGAACGTACGTTTGTAACTAACCGACCAAGAATGCCTTCTGATTAGAGAGGGCAGGGACGTAAACGTCCCCGCCCGATTGGAGTGGGGTCAGTTAGTTAAACCCCCGACCCCCCTACCTTAGATATCACAAATCACCTCCTTTATTTCCGCCCGACAAGTTCTCATTATGCGCGTCCATGTAGGTCTTAAAAAGGGTCTGTGTACGTTATGACTGGAAGAGGTTTGTGCGCCTAGGATTCGAGAACGACACAACAACTCGATACCATGGCGGACGAGTGACGCGACACTATTCATGAGTGAACGATTCCAGGTAGATCTAAGAGGGCTCTCAGTTCCGGTTGAGATTCGTCGGAATACGAGGCGACGCACTCGGGTCGGGATGAGTTTTCGAGCAGATGGAACGTTGTGCGTAGACGCACCGTTGGGGCTTTTAGTCGATGAAGTCCGTTCGATCGTCATGGATCATTCCCGATGGATTCGATACCGCTCGGAACGAGCCGTAAACGAGGTCCCCTGTTGGTATCCAGAACCTTACCTCTCGGGATCGATCGTTCAGTTCCTCGGTACGACAAAAGAACTGGAATTCTATCGAGACGATGGCGGTTACGTCGAAGACAAAGGCCCGATACTGCGTGTCCATCTCAACGACGGCGATGACCCTAAAGCCATGATTTGGCGCTGGTATCATCAGCAGGCCGACACCGTACTGGCCGGCGCAATGGAAGACGCTGTAGCGCAAGTTCCGTGGGTCAAACAAACGCCGGTATGGAGGCATTCATTCATGCGGTCCCAATGGGGTAGTTGTTCGGTGTCGGGTCGTATTTCGCTCAACACGCACTTGGTCAAACTTGCACGGGAACTGAGCCTGTACGTCATCACCCACGAGCTGTGCCACTTGGTTGAGCTCAATCATGGGGCAGCGTTCAACGCGCTCATGGATAGGCACTCGCCCGAATGGCGCAGCCATCGAGAAGCTCTTAATCGCGTGACCGGATTGCTGTCCGAAGAAAAGCCAATCACTACGGCGGTCTAATTACCCGTTTCTTCATGTCCCATATAACGAGACGTCGATGCTCAAATTCGTGTTGTCACTCGTAAAGCGCTTAAGATTCTCGCGACCCAAATAGATTCGCCCCGCGGAGTGACGGAGTGATACGGAGCTTAGTGGGCGCGCATGGTTTGAATCGGATAGGTGTCTTGTTTTGGGAAGCCTAGTTTTCGGGAGCAATTTTGATTGCGAGTACACGGCGTCGTCCGCTCAATCGAGCCGGTCGACATTGACCAATGGAGCTCACGGTGACGAAAGCGCAACGGTCGCCGTGCACTCCGCGGTCGTTAACCCCGCCTGGTTTTCATTCCAAATTTGAAGGTCGACGAGGGGTTCATCGTCCGCTTGATATTTTCGAACGACTTTTCCGTAGACGGTGTTCGTGTCACCGACGACGTTGGGGTGCCGGACACGCGTGTTGAGTGATTTGACCGTGGCGTCGTCGCCGCTCCAATCGGTGGCCATTTGGCACAACCAACAGACCCGTTGTGGACCCCAGTCGAACTGTCCGGGCATGTTGCGCCGCTCTTGGGCATGCTTTTTGTCGTAACGACCTCCGCCGCCAAGATCCTTCGAATCTTCGGCATCAAGCGCGGCCCGTGGGCTCCTACCTGTACCGACGACTCCATGAGTGAATAAAAACAGTTCGGTAACCGTATAAGTCCCCTTGGTCAGAACCGGCAGCTCTTCGTTCTCGCGGACGTCTTCCCAAGGGTGCGGTTCGGCACCATGTCGCGTGCGTTCCCAGACCAAAGGATCGGGTGCCTCCTCAACGATGTTAGTTTTGGTTTCGCGGTCATATTCGATGGTTCGACCGCCACCAAGGTTCTTGTAGCGAGCCATGTTAGTGAGCTTGGTAGCAACCAATTCCTGGCGTTGGTTGTAGTACTCGACCATCGCGGTACAGATGAGAAAAGGACCAATGCGTTCGCTATGTTTGCGGGTGATATCGACGATCGATTCGACAGCACGGATTCGGTCGTCGAGCCAAATAGGCCGATGGAAAGTAATCTCGCCGCCGGCGTAATTCATTGGAAAGTTGGCTGATGACAGGCGCCGCGGGTCAATAGCACCGTTGATCGCCGCTGCGATGCCAAGGCTTGCGCCGTAAATAAACATCGGTGGAGCGGTTATGCCTTGGTAACGACTGGCGGCGGCATAACGCTCGTCGCGCCATAACGGATTGTAGTCGCCTACGCCGTCACCGAATCGCCGGATATTGTCGAGGCTAGCCTCACGGCCACCCCTCGATGGGAGCTTGGTACCAATGCCTTGACCGTATTCTTCTTCGAATTCGTCGAGTGTGGTGATCTGTTCGGGCACGGCTGTGAACTCCCGGTGTAGGTTCCCCATTGTCAGACACGTGTTGTTCGAGGGTCAAACCAAAGGTAGCCAATCACCGTACACTAGGGGAGTTGGAGGTAATCGATTGGACTCGTGACAAACCGAAGAAATCTAAAGGCGGAGGATATTCGGCTTCAACCAGTCTCCGTAACACGAAAAATGGCAGCATCGCTGCCAGGACTACGAGCGCAAGCTCAAGAGCGGGGTCTTCGGATCCATCATCTGGGTGCTGGTTACCCCCACCCCGAGGTGACAGATCCCGGATCGTTCCTTGAAGCAACCGATCGTTGGTTTGCCCATTTAAGCGAAGCCGAGGGTGTCAATGAACCAGGATTGACCCCAGAATTCTTGCGCGAAATGTACGCCTACACGGATACGCTTGGTCCCACGAGTCCCAGGGAATCATTTGCGACAGTCTATGGCGCGGACTGGAACATTGAGATGAACCCCGAGCGACTCATTCCAACGGTCGGGGCGACAGGTGGGATCGCATTGTTGTGTTCGACGTTCGAGCGTCCTGGTCGGTCGCTGGCGTACATCACCGATGCGCCCACTTACGCAGGTTTCTTGGCACGCTCCACTCTCAATCAGAGGGCCACTATCTATAGCGTTGATATGGATAACGATGGTCCGGATCCAGATCAATTTCGGGCTCAAATCAATAGAGCGAGAAGTGATGGGTATTTCGTGCCTTTCTATTACACGGTTCCAGATGGACACAATCCGGCAGGATTTTCGTTTGGAATGGAACGACGGAGAGCCTTGTTGAAGATCGCGCAGGACGAGGGCGTTCTCGTGGTAGAGGATGCGCCGTATCTGTATATCAACTATGCCGAGGCGAGCGAACGACCGATGCCCTTTGTGACGCTCGATCCGACGCAAACGGTGCATCTTTTTACGGGGTCGAAAATTGGGTTGCCTGGGCCGCGAGTAGGTTTTGCATATACTGAAGCGGTCATTGAAATCGCTGACAGCGGATGCGTGGATTTGACGGATTTGCTTCTTACCGAAGCAAGTGCAGACACGCTATTTCAAAATCCTCATGCCTTACGTTCGTTCGAGGCGTTGTTGCATGAGGCCGATGGTTCGTTGCGCCCATCGTTGTGGCCGATCGCGGAGCAGAAGTTGGCGATTTATCGAGAGAACAGGCAAATCTTATTGGACTGTCTCGAAGAGGAGCTTGGGGATTTTCGGGATCAGTTCCATTGGACGCGGCCGGAGGCGGGCTTTTTCTCGGTATTTACCTGTACCGAGTCGGACATCATCGTCGACGATGCATTTATTGAAAGGCTCGTCGAACGGTACGGCGTCGTGGTGGTGCCCATGTACGACTTTTATCCGGATGATGCGCGTATTCGCGACCAGCAAGTGGGATATAACCAATTAAGGTTATCTTTCTGTTTTTCTGAAAATATCGGGTCTGCTCGACGTCAAGAATTGGCCGAGGCAGTGAGAGCGTTCGCTCGTGCGGTGAAAATGGAAGTTGGAATTACGTAGCGGCGTAGGCAGCAATCAAGGCGCGGTAAGGTACTGGCTCAGGTATGCGTAACTGTGTCCGTACGTCGGTAATGGGTTGACTGAGTAGATTTTCGAAATGAGCAGCGGGTAGCCAAGCAGCCTGACGACCGTCTCGATATCCGCGTAGCAAAGCTCTGAATACCCCCGGGCCCATCGCCTGCCTGAGTTTGAAGCCTCCGACGATGGCGATTAAGAAGATGCCACGATTTTTGGTTTGCGCGTACGTAAACGCGAGCAGGCATGCTTCTCCGAGTTCGTCCCGACCGTAACCTGTCAAGGTGTGCCAAAGGTCGTGGGTGTCCCGTAAACGGGTGCCATAGCGCTGCAGGTGGGGGTCGCTGAACGTCTCAACCTCGACCGAACTGGCATCGACTAGGCCTTGGGCTTCGAGAGACTCGCGTTGGGTGAACTGATAGTAAGCTGAGCCGAATGATTCGTCAGGAAGTGCGCGAAGCATGGAACGATTCTTCAAAGTATCGAGAATATCGATGTCGTCTCTTAACACCTGATTGCCGAAATCGGTGGTTCGAAACCGACGTAATCCCCGTTCGAGCGATGGGCCTCCTAGGGCACGAATAACTTCGAACACTTTCGGGGTATCTTGGGGATCCGCAACTAGCTCCTTTAATGCCCGAAACGCCACCATGGGCTGCATGCGTTGTCGTTTAGTTTGTTGGCTCATGTTCGTATCTCCGGCGGTCCGCAGACCTCCGTTGCTCAAGCGGACATAGTCGAGGATGCAGTCTAAACCATCACGCCATGTTTAGCGGGGCGACCTGCACGCGCTGGGTCGCTGTCCGTCCGGTGTCGATGACGAGACCGATGCCGCCTTCGGTCAACTCAATGTCGGATTCGGACAGAACCTTCTGATGATCGATATATCCTTCGATCTGACTTCCACGCACACGCATCTCAAGCTCGTAGGTTCGGTAGTTATCGATCGACATAGGTACTTCAGCAAGAACACGGGTGCCATCCAGCTCTCGCACCAACTGCGCGCCGGTACCTGGTTTTAGTAACAGAGCGTAATAGCGGCGTAAGCCTTGAACCCGAGTGGCGATACCCGAACGAGCGACGAGATGTGGCGTGACATCCGCCGTCATTCGGTAATCGACCCAATCTCTGCTGCCATAGAGTAATAGGCCCGTGCCATGATTTTGTATCAGTCGAAAGCTCTCTGGGTAGCGCGGCCCATAGCTGTCGACGCCGTTTACCCAGGCGCGGTGCCACATGCTGCCTTGGCGTCTTTCAAGGACCACATCGGGACTCCCGCGCCAGTCATATCGGTCGACGTAGAGGATTCCGCCAGCCGGTGCCGTGACTATTTCAAGACCGGCGGCGGCGATCGGATAGCCATCGAGCGAAGGTATTTTCCAGGATAACGTTTTGTGCTCTCCTGGCTCGATACCGATCGAGCCCTCTTGGAGCGACACCGCTTGATTCTCGGAATCGAAGACGTCAATACACAAAGCAATCTCGATCGCCTTTTCTGCATCGCTTGAGAGGAGTACATCGGTTGAAATGGTTTGGCCCGGATGAAGAATTGGGCTCGCCATGAGTCCGTATCCGCGTTGCTCGAAGTAACGTGCCGTTTCGTGTGATTCGACAAAGGTACCGGTAATGGCTTGTGCGGTTTTGCCGCTTGGGAGCGCATCGAAATGAATCGCGAGTGCCCGTTCTCCATTGGGCGCCTTCAGGTTGGAGACGACACACTCTCGGCCACGAAAACCCTGGACCGAACCAGGATGGGAGAAATGATAACGAGCTCCGTCTTTGGGAGGTTCATCCTCAAATCCGTTGAGTTTTCTGCCCATCGAGGCGATCCGGGCAGCTTCCGTGGCCGCGTCCGTAATACCTCCACCACTGTCGGCCGTTGGTACGTAACAAATGTCCGCGATGGGGCCTCGCCAATCGACGCCTTCATCGAATGCGGCGAGTCCGTTGCGAATGCCCAGTAAGCACCCAAGGTTCCCGGAGTTACAGTCCGTGTCCCATCCCGCAGTATTGACGATTTTAAGTGAGTCTTGGAAATGGCCAGCCCCGTGCAGGAGCGCCATCACGATCAGTCCGTGGTTCGGAACCATGTGGCAGTTGCCCCCGTACTTGTCGTAGCCGTATTGCTCTTTGATCTTCTGGAACGAGCGTCTCCAATCGTCAGGGTCTTGTCCGTGCCACTCCCGAATATCGCTGATCATTCGGTTGATTAGGCTATCAGAGGGGATGAGTTCGACAGCGACGTCAATGAGTTTATCGATATCGGATTCCACGAACGCTTGAGATTCCATCGCTGCGATGACCTGGGCTCCGTGGAGCGCTTCCCCGTCGTGCGAGACGGAACCCGCGCGACGAGCAAAATCTGCGGCCAATTCTGGTTCGCCTGGACAGACCATGGCCCAACCGTCGATGAAGATTTGAGCGCCAATCTGTTCTGAGACGACTTGTCCATTGAGCTCCATGGACCCGCTAGCGGGTGCATCGTAGCCTTGCGTCAGTCGTAAATAGGCGGTGTGTTCGGTTGAATTGCCCATCCCACCCCACCAAAGGACCGAGCGATTCTCAATCAAGTAGTTAAGCCAGGTTTGACCAATTTGTTTCGGCGTCAACTGCGGATCGCATTGATAGTCGGACAGCGCTCGCACGAAGGTGAACGTGCCGGAGATGTCGTCGTCGGTGACGATTAAAGGAACGCCGACTTTGTCGTGAACGTAGTACTCGATATCACCTAACGTCTCTTCGATGCGTTCGTTGGACCATCCCTCAAAAGGCCGACCAAGATACACACCGATGATTTTCCCGAGTACGCCGGCATATACGCGTTCATCGTAATCGGACTGCAACATCACTTTCTCGCTTCCATGTTGAATCGAGGGTAGCCTATTCAATATCCGCTAGAGAGGGAATTATGAATGTCTGATGCAATGCAGACCGCATACGACACGCTTCAAGGTCGAATCGACGAATCGGGTCAGCCATCCGATTGGTTTGAAATAACGCAGGACCGAATAAACGATTTCGCCGACGTCACCTTAGATCATCAATGGATTCACATTGACTCAGAACGCGCGAGTGCAGGCCCATTTGGCACCACCATTGCGCACGGCCATCTCACCTTGTCGATCATGGGTCATCTACCACGTGCCGTTGAAGAAAGCGTGCCACGGCTCGAAGGTCAAAAATTAATGATCAACTATGGCTTTGACAAAGTGAGGTTCCCTTCGCCGGTTCCTGTCGGTGCCCGCGTGCGAACCACAAGTACGTTGAAGCGCGTGGAGATCAAAGGGGGAATGATCGAAACCATGAATGAGATTGTGGTTGAAGTCGAAGGTCAAGAGAAACCCTGTTGTGTCGCTGAGAGCCTTGGTCGCGTGGTGTTCTAATCGGTTAACGTGCTCTTCAACGCCAATGATAGCGGAACGTTATTCCGTACCTTCGCGGTTCACCTAGTTGAGTGAATGCGCGGGCGGTGTAGTAATCCCGTGGATCGTTCCCGAAGTAATACCCCCGCACGAAATAATCTTTATGACCGAGGTTCCGTCCCCAAACTGCCAGTGACCATTGATCGGTTTCGTATCCGATCTTGAGATGCGACAAGTTATACGCCCGTGATTTTTCGTCGTGACTATCGGAGAAGAAGAATGCGTCGCGTCCTTCGAGTGTGTAATTGACTAACCATCCCTGAGCGATCGAGAATTCGACGCCCGCGCTGTACTGGTGTTCCGGTGCGTGCGCCTGATCTCGACCGCTGTAGTTTTCACCGCTGGCACTAACGAAATCTCGATACTCGGTGCGAAGCATCCCAACGTTTGCAAACAACCTCAGTTGATTGGAGAGGTGTGTTGAGACCTCTATCTCGACGCCAATGTTCGATCCTTCGGCCGCGTTGCCAACATAATCGATAAATTCAGCGCTGCCATCGATACGCACTCTGGTGAGCGAACTGGCAATTTGCACATCGTGACGAGCCATACGAAAGACGGAGGCGCGGAGAAAGGAGGTTTCGTCGGCCCAGGATCGGCTCAGACCGACTTCCAGATTAATTAAACTCTCAGGCTCGTAGCGTCGCAAATCCGCATCGAGTGAGCCGTCAGTATTGAAGCCGCCCGCCTTGTATCCGCGCGCTAATGAGGTATAAACGATTGTCGACGGGTTCCACTGATATTCGAGTGCCAATCGCCCACCCACCATGGTGTCGCTGGGATCGAATCGGACGTTTTCGGTATCACTATAGTCGGCGGAGTGGCGCTCGAATCGAAGGCCTAGAATGAGTTGAAGCCCGTTGCCGAGATCGCTTCGAGTTTCACCAAAAAGGGCAGCACGCCGTACCGAGAACTCGCTTTGGTAAGGGATTGGCAGGTAGGTGTAGTCGCGCCGAAGATCAACGTTCTGATCGAGCGAATACACCCCAAATGTCCAGTCGGTCGTATCGTTAAAGACAGGGCCCGATTTGCTGGACACTAGTCGTAGCTCGCCGCTCATGGTGGATCGGTCGCGCCGATAACGGTCGGTTGAGCTGTATTCCCATGGATCAAAACCGATATGCGTCCAATCTTCGTCATAACCGTAATCAATATCCGAATTTGTCACGCCGAAGCGGGCGATGAGGTCGAATGGCTTGTTCCCCTCCCATCGAAGCTCGGCAGATACGAACGCGCTTTCCTGACGATCCTGTCCTGGTTGGTCGGAGCGGGTGATCCGGTTGTTGTCCAATGAAAAAGCGTCGTAGCCATTATCGATGTCGATCAAACCGGCCGTGAGATCGAGTTGTGCCGATTCGGATAGGTCGGTCGTCAGTTTTGCTCGAACGGTGAGTTCATCGTGGTCATTGGTATCGTCGCGACCGAGATACTCGTTGACCATAAAGCCATCGTCCGAATAGTGTTGGACCGCAATCCGGAATCGTGAACGATCGGTTACTGCATTGGAGATGGTCCCACCGAGTCCGAACATTCCATAATCTCCGACAGTTAATTTGAGATTGGATTCGAAGGTTGGGGTCGGTCGATTGGTGACGATGTTGACCAATCCGGCCAAAGCATTGGCGCCGTAGAGCGTGCCTTGCGGCCCACGTAGGATTTCGACTTGTTGGATATCGAAAAGGGTTGCTGCGGTGGCTGCACCGCTAAAGTCGACACCGTCGACGAGCACCCCGACCGACGAATTTAACGGTTCAGCAAACTGGCCCCTTTCCCCGATGCCGCGTATTTGAATAAAGCGCGCTCTTGAACCACCCGACGAGAGATTTACGTTAGGGGAGACGGCCATGATTTCTTCAAGATGTTGCGCTTCTCTTTGTGCGATCACGTTTTCCGTCAATACAGTGACACTGGACGGTACGTGTTCGAGAGCGGTATCTCGTAATTGCGCGGTGACGACAATCTCGGGAACGTCGTCCTCACCACCCGTCACGGCGCATGCGATCAACGCAAGGAGTGCCAGGCCACATGTTCTCATCTAGATCCTCCAGGGCCGGAGGACGCTGGAACCTATTCCTCCGCCGGCGTCATCCGGGTCAGGTTCAAAGGGTCCGTGATCGCCACGTCTCAGGCTTTATAGCCACCCCTTAGGTAAGAGCGCATGTTCGACGCTTGCGGAATCGATTTCAAGTGGCCGCTAGGACATCGGCAGAATTTGCGTTATGCGGTCTCGATCGGACTCGATTCTTCGTTCTCGGCGATCTTGGCTTGTACTTCGCTGACTTTCTCTTCGGTCAATGGATACATCCATAGAAGCGGCATGCCGACGAACTTGAATAGAGCCGGAATGACCGAGTAAACGCACGCGAGCATGAGCAGGGTGAACGCGCTGTTGACTCCACTTTTCGGGTCAGCGTGCTCGTCAAATCCCCACCATACGACGAGACTGAGACCGATCGTGATACCGAATGCGTAGGACCATTTTTGCACCATGGACCAGATGGAGAAGTACGCACCACCTTGGCGTTTTCCCGTTTGCGCAGTATCGACATCGATGACGTCAGCGCACATTGCGGCCGGTAGTGCCGACAGCGCCCCAATCGCAGAACCTTTCAAGCACATGACCACAAGGAACCACAAGTGTTTCCCGGTATCGATACCCTCAAAATAAGCCATGTAGGTTTGGTAGGTATCCGAGGGTAGAAACGCGAGCAGATTCTCTACGCGGAAGGTGGTAAACAAATCGTTGTCCATCCACGTGATTAAGGGGATGAACGAAGACCATAATGCGTACCAACCGATCGCCCACATGGTCGCCTTGTGTTTGCCGATTTTTCGCGACAGTTTCATCCAGAGCGGAATCGCCGCCATTTGGCAGATGAAATACGGTGCGAGGTAATACCCGTACAGTTCCTCGACACTCAGAACGTGTTTGACGAAAAATACCGACAGACTGTTGGTCATTGCCGAGCCCATAGCAGAGGTGGCAAAGATGATCAGCAGGAAGACGTACGCCCGGTTCGTTAAGACGTAGCGCAAGCTTTCTCGAAGTGGGATGCGTTCTTTCCTGGTCTCGTAGACCGGGTATTCGGGGACTGCGAAGAGCGTAATCGCGGTCGTGAGGGGCATGAATATGCAGAGTCCAATGATCAATACCGTGACGGCATCGATTGGTTTGGTGTCCAACCCCACAATAGCTACGAGCGCAACGGGAGTGAACGCGGAAATGAGTGCTCCGCCCACGCCAAAAAATTCCCGCCAACTCCTGATGAGCGAGCGTTCGTGGTAGTTGCTGGAAAGTTCCGCTCCCCAGGCGGAAAAGGGCAGATCCTTGATCGTAGCGCCGAGGTAGGTGAATACCAACATCACGAACATCCAAGCGTAGCCGTTGGAGAATGTTTGCCCAAACCAGGTGACGTCGCTGAACTCAAACGGCACGATGAAGAGCAACGCGATGGCGATCCCATAAATGGGTGTGCC
>Ga0209019_1000044_pt1 | contig 49919 bp, 52 predicted proteins | sample METZYME_3_300m_FD_187549 | JGI IMG/M metagenome (GOLD analysis project Ga0209019, IMG submission 187549) | Marine microbial communities from oxygen minimum zone in mesopelagic equatorial Pacific - METZYME_3_300m (SPAdes) (version 2) | ecosystem: Environmental > Aquatic > Marine > Oceanic... | reverse complement strand
TCTTTATAAAATTGAATTAATGGTTCAGTAAGTTCTGAATAAACTTTTTGACGATTAATGATAACCTCTTCTGTATCATCGGTTCTACCAGATTTTTTTGCTCTATTGGTTAATCGATTGATTAAAATATCTTCATCAACATGAACATTGATAACATAATCAATTTGCAAGTCAAGTTTTTGGAAAATTGCTTCTAATCCTTCAGCTTGAGGAATTGTTCTAGGAAATCCATCTAAAATAATTCCTATGCCTTCTAAGGAGGTTAAAGTGTTTTCCATTATTGACAATAACACATCATCTGGTACAAGGAATCCTTGATTCATATAATTTTTTGCTTTTAAACCAATATCGCTTTGATTATCAATTTCATGGCGTAACATATCTCCAGTTGATAAATGCATAAGATTATATTTTTCAGCTAAAATTTTAGCTTGGGTGCCTTTTCCTGCTCCTGGTGGCCCCATAATAAGAAAATTCATATTATTATTGCATTGCCTTTGGTTCATCAAAAATTGTGTGCATGATGATGCCAAGTTTTAATGGATTATTAGAATATTTTTCTTGTAACGTTTTAATTTGAGATTTTGAATGAAATAAATCATATTTAGTTCGAGTATGCTTAATTCTTGATTGTAAAGGTCCTAAATGACGATCATCAACCTTGCTCATATCATGCGTAGCATCAAAATGTTCTTCAAAGGTTGGTTCAACATGATGCAGAGATTGAGCCTGAATCTGTAAATCAACTTTGGGTGGAACAATATCAATTGGTTTGATAGGTTTTTTAACAGACTGAGATGGTTTAGGTATTTCAATTTCTTCAACTTCTGCTTCCATTTTTTCGAATGCATCATTAAGAAAATCTAAAACACTTTTTGTCTGTGGTGGTGGTGCATCAGGAATGACATCCTCTACTTCTTTCTTAAGAGGCGGAGGAATGGCTTTTCTTTTTCGGCTTCTATATGAAGAAAAAAGATAAAACGCTAAGATAACAAGCCAATAAAATAACTCTTCCAAACTTTATTATTCCTCAGAATTGTCTTTTTCTTCGCTAGCAATTGATTGTCTCATGCTAGTGTCAGAAGCAATATTATTAAGTTTATAATAATCTAGAACTCCTAAATTACCTTCTCTAAATGCGTGAGCCATAGCTTTAGGTACTTCAGACTCTGCTTCTACCACTTTAGCTTGCATCTCTTGCTCAAGTGCTACTGCCATTGCTCTTCTAGTCTCTGCTTTTGCTTGCGCTACTCTTAAATCTGCTTCTGCTTGATCGGCTTGTAATTGAGCACCAATATTTTTACCTACATCAATATCAGCAATATCAATTGAAAGTATTTCAAATGCTGTACCATGATTTAAGCCTTTATCTAGCACATTTTTAGAGATTGAATCTGGATTTTCTAATACTGCCTCATAAGATTCTTTAGAACCAATTGCACTTACAATACCTTCTCCAACTCTTGCAATGATAGTATCTTCAGTTGCCCCTCCAACTAGATTGGGAATATCAGTTCTAACAGTAACTCTTGCTCTTGCTCTTACTTCAATACCATCTTTTGAAACAGCGGATAATTTTCCATCTACTGGAGCATCAATGACTTTTGGATATACGCTGGTTTGTACTGCAGATAAAACATCACGTCCTGCTAGGTCAATTGCAGTTGCAATTTCAAAAGTCAATTCAATTCCTGCTTTTGATGCAGCAATTAATGCGTCAACAACCTTGTCTACATCTCCACCGGCCATGTAATGAACTTCTAAATCATCGCTTTTTAAAGGAATCCCTGCTTTACGAGATGCAATTAATCCATTTACAATAACACTTGGAGGGACTCTTCTGAATCGCATTCCAATCAAATTAAAAATAGTGACGTGGCCACCTCCAATACTAAAAATAGCTTGTAACCATAATCCAACTGGTACAATCCATAATAGTACGATAATAAGTAATACTAACGGTATGGCAACATAAAGTCCCATTACTCCTCCTTTATACTATATAGTTTATTATACAATTTATTCATAAAAACTAATATAAATAAGTACTATACCTTTGATCTTTTTTCATAGTTATCTTTTAAGGTTGCCTTATTTGAATCTGTCGTAATAAATTTTTTAAATACTTTTGATTGTGATATTAAACGAATTAACATAATTAATACGATAACCCCTCCAACAATCGCCCAAGCAAAACCATCTAACGCTGCTGAATATATTTCATCACTTACTGGAACATCAGGAATTAATAACAAATATAAACCATAAAATAGAATTACTAATCCTATTATACCAAAAACACCAAATCCAGGAATAGCTACAAACTCAACTAACAATAGAGTTAATCCTGAAAAAATGATTAACAAATCTGTAGCTGAAGCAAGCTTGGTTAAATAACCCGCTCCTAACGCTAATGTTAAACAAATTATTCCGATAGTACCTCCAATGCCCCATCCTGCACTATATAGTTCAGAAATAATTCCAATAGTACCAAAAGTAGTTAATAAAGAAGAGACAACAGGATCTGTAAGAATACGTACTAAATCTTCGGACCAATTTTCATCTAAGGTAATAATATCATAGTTTTCTATGCTTAAATCTAGAAGAATATCTTCAATTGATTCACTTGTTCCGTCAGCAATTTTATATTTTAAAGCAAGTTCAGTCGTAAGTGTAATCAGCTTGCCCTCTTTACGCCCTTCTATATCATCTACCTTCATAGAATCACCATCAACTACAAGGTATTCGAAACTTAATTCTTCATCAACCATCCCACGAGCAATAGTGGTGTTTTTCCCAGATTGTTCTGCAGTAGCTGCCATTTCTTCTCTCATATAACTTTGAGATTTTTCAGCTTGTTTTTCACCACTCATATCTACTACACTTGTAGCACCAATTGTCGCTCCAGAAGTCATATAAATTTTATTACAAGAAAGAGAAATAAGAGAACCTGCAGAGATGGCACGTCTGTTAATAAATGCAATGGTTTGAATATCAGTACTAGAAATTGCATCTTTCACTTGTGTTGCTGCATCAACCCGACCACCAAAAGTTTCAATATCAAAAATAATTAATTCTGCATTATTATTTTCAGCAGCATCAATGGCACGATTAACAAAAGCAGGGATGCCTAAATCGATGGTACTTTGAATTGGAACGACATATACTTTGGCATTATGGTTGTCAGCAAGCGTAGTGCTAAAAATAACACATAAAATAAATACCAAAAGCTTGTTAAATTTTGTTTTCATTGCTAACACAAAGATTTACATTATAAAAATGTATTGGTTTCTAAAATTTTATTCTTTTTGTTTGGAAAAATTGCCAAAACTCTTCCTCAAAATTAACTATAAAATACATTATTTTCTACTATTCCATATTCTAAAACTAAGAAAGAAAATGGCCCTAGAAAATCTTAGAAGCGCATTTCCAGAAAAAGACAATAATTGGCATAATACAATGATTAAAAAATGTTATCAATTCTATATGGAAGAGGTTGTCGATTTCCTCAGTAAATATGCATATTTTGATTCAGAAGAAGTTCATCTAAATAATGTTCATATTCTTGATGAAGCACTAAAAGAAGAAAAAGGGGTTATTTTAGTCAGTGGACATTTTGGATCGTTCCATAAATTGTGTGTTGCGATGGCAAAAAATGGTTATAAGAATATTGCAGGCATATCATACAAACAAAATAATCGTGAAGCTTCGAGGTTTTTTTTAGAACTAAGGAAACCATATATATCAAATGAAATGCATAAGGGAGGTCCGAGTAGTGAAGTTAAAAAATCATTACAAAATAACGAGATACTTATACTTCTAAGTGATCAAGACGCAGGGAAAAAAGGTGTTTTTGTGAATTTTTTTAACAAGCCTTCTTCTACCCCTTCTGGAGCAGCAAGATATAATCAAACAGTGGGAAGTCCACTTATCTTCTTTTCAATGGTAAAAATTAATAGCCATCACGAAGCTAACTTTGAAAGGATAGATACAACAAATATGAGCATTGAAGATACAGTTCAAAAATATACTTCGATGCTTGAACAAAGGATTAGAAAATATCCTGAACAATATTTTTGGCCTCATAAACGCTGGAAAACAAAACCACAATGAAACGTGTACTCATTAATGATGTTAATGCAGTAGATCAAGTTATTATATCATTAATAAATAAAGAAATTATCGTTTATCCAACAGATACAATCTATGGAATTGGGACAGATGCAAACAATGATAGTGGTATTCAAAAAATAAATGGTTTAAAACAAAGAACAGGACCAATGACAATTATCATCCATAAACTGGAAGATATTTCAAGCAACATTGTAATCAACCCTATATTAGAAGAACAAATGTTAAAAATCGTACATAATGGAGACACTTGTATTGTTCCTTTTACAGAAAATTTTATCAGCAACCTTATTGTGGACCAAGGAAAAGTTGGATTTCGTATTCCGCAACATGCGTTCTTAAATGTACTATTATCTAATTACGGAGATCCGATTACTAGCACAAGCGTTAACACAAGTGGAACACCACCATTAAATGATCCAGATTTAATCGAAAAAGAATTTGGCAGCGAAATTGATTTATTATTGGATGCAGGAATACTACAAAATAATAATCCATCAAAAATTTATGTTTTTGAAGATGATACGATTTCACAAATTAGATAAATAATGAAGAAAATTATTCTAACATTACTTGTTTCATTGTTAAGTGGTCAAGATTTTATCGATGGAGAAAAATATAACTACAATGTCTTTTTTGGACCAATAAAGATGGGGAAAGCAAGCCTAGAAACTAAATCAATTGAATTGATTAATAATCAAGAAGTATATCATTTTAATTTTTCTATAAAAACATCAAAATTTGGAGATCAACTATATAAAATTAGAGATGAAATTCATAGTTGGATTGATAAAGAAGGGCTTTATTTAGTAAAACAAGAAAAAAAGATAAGAGAAGCTGATTTTCGTCGACAATCAAAAACAATGATTACAAATAATACTGCTGTTACCAATGAAAAAGAATATACTCTTCCTGGAAAGGTAGTTGATCCTTATGGATTAATTATGATATTACGTAATGTTAATATTCCAAAAAATACTTCAAAAAAATTTTTAACATTAGACGAAGGGAAAATTCGAGAGATTGAAATTAAAAATACTGGTTATAAATCAATCAATACGCCATATGGAAAATATAATGCCTATACTTACAAACCAGTTTATAATGGTAAATCAGTACTAAAAAGTAAAGGAGATATGGAAATTTCTTATGCTATGGTTGGTAACAATACTATTCCCGTAAAAATATCGATTAAATTGAAAAATGGAGTTATTGTTTTAAAACTAAAATCTTATTAGGATAAAACTCTCAAAATATCATTAATAATAAGAAATGCCATCAAGGCAAGTAAGAAATACATTCCAACAGATTGAATACGCATTCTTGTTTTAATAGATAATGGTTTTCCTAATAGCATTTCAATTAATATAACCATAATCTGACCACCATCGAGCGCAGGAATAGGTAAAATATTGATAAAAGCTAAATTCACACTAATAAGAGCCATCAACATTAAAAACGGAGTAAGTCCAGCTTGTGCTGCTTCTCCTGCCATTTGTCCAATCATAATGACACTACCAACATCATCTCTGCTTACATTCCCTGTAAAAATCATTTTTAACGATGTAGTCATTAATATCATTGACCAAATTGTTTGATCAAATCCATATTGAAATGATCCAATAAAACTTAAATCTTTTATTTCTCTTTTTTTATCAACACCAAGTTTTCCAATTACTTGATCGACTCTTCCTGATGCAATATCTGGCGCAGATAATGGGGTAATATTCTTTTGAATTTCATTGCCGTCTCTAATGATAATCATAGATAGTGTTGTATTGGGGCTTTGTTTAATAATAGTAGTAAACTCATCCCATGTTTTAACATTGGTAGCATTTATAGAAATTACCATGTCGCCTTCATTTAACCCTCCTTCAAAAGCAGGGCTGTTTGGGACAACATAATCAATGGTTGTATCATCATTAAGAATAACAGGTTCTCCATTCATTTTCCCAATAATAACAAATACTAAAAAAGCTAAGAGGATATTCATAATTACCCCAGCACTCATCACCCAAATTTTTTGTAGAGGACTTTTTGATTCTAATTCATCATCTTCACCGCTAAAACTAGAATCCATGCTTTCATCTAGTAGCCCCTTCATTTTAACATAACCGCCCAATGGTAAAGCACCTATTGCAAAAACAGTCTTGGAATTTTTAGGTTTGAAATTATAAATCGTTGGGGGCATTCCGATTGAAAATTTTTCTACCGTTACCCCAACACTACGAGCAGCTAAATAGTGTCCTAGTTCATGTACAAAGACAATAACCCCTATTAAAACGATGAATGCTAAAATATAAATCATACTTAATTTGAACCTAAATATACTTTTATTTCTTGATTTAATTGAATCAAATCTTCTGTGTTAGGTTTTTCTTTTGATTGAAATTTCTTTACTGTTTTTTCAATGGTTTTGGGGATGTCTAAAAAACGAATTTTATCATTTAAAAATAAGTCAACAACATGGTCATTTGCAATACTCATAACAGGAATACTATTTCCTCCTTCCTGAACTAAATCAATTGCAAGTTTTAAACATGGATATCGGTTCATATCTGGTGTTGAAAAAGTAAATTGATTGATTTCTGAAAAATCTAATGTTCCAAAATTATTATGTATTCTTTCAGGATAAGATAAAGCATATTGAATTGGAACTTTCATATCTGGAACACCTAATTGTGCTTTGTAAGAATCGTCTATAAACTGAACAAAAGAATGAATAATTGACTGAGGATGAATAACAATATCAAGTTGATCAGTATTCACTCCAAATAACCATAACGCTTCAATATATTCTAATCCTTTATTCATCATTGTAGCTGAATCAATTGAAATTTTATTCCCCATATTCCACTTTGGATGATTTAATGCTTCTTCTTTAGTAATTGTGTCGAATGAGTCAAGTGGTCTTTCTAAAAAAGGACCCCCACTACCAGTTAATATAATCTTTTTTAAAGAATTGTCAGGCTCACCATGTAAACACTGAAAAATAGCCGAATGTTCGCTATCAACAGGAATAATTTGTGAACTATTAACGTCAAGTAACGGCATAATAATATGGCCGCCTAAAACTAAGGATTCTTTATTACTTAATGCTAAATCAATACTATTAGATACAGTGTTAATTGTTGGAATTAATCCTGCGCTACCAACAATGGAATTGATTGCCAAATCAATTTCATTATATTGAGAAAGAACATGAGAAGAATCTTCACCAACAATAAGTTCAATGCTATGTTTTTTGCAAAAATCGTTTAAAGGGTGACTAGAATCAATTTTATCAATTGCTACTTTGATTGGCATAAATTGTTTGACTTGATCTAAGAGAAGATTAGCATTTTCTCTACAAGAAAGACAAGAAACTTTAAATTTGTCTTGATGAGCATTGATTACAGATAAAGTTTGTGTTCCAACCGATCCAGTAGAACCAAATATGGAAATTTTTTTCATTTAGTAATTAAATGATACCACGTTGACTATTTTCAATAAAAGAAACAATCTCTTTAATATTTTTATCTTTTTTGAATTCATCTTTTATTTTTTTGAGAGAAACTGAAGCATTCAAATCAGATCGAAAATAATATTGATATGCTTTTTTTATTATCATGCGTTGTTTACTTGAAAAATTTCTTCTTTTTAAACCAAGGGAATTAATGCCTGTGTATTTAACAGGATATTTACCAGCTAAAATAAATGGAGGAACATCTTGTACAATTTTAGAATTTGCAGCAAGCATAACATGTCTCCCAATTTTACAAAATTGATGTACAGTGGTTGCTCCTCCCAAAATAGCCCAATCATCTATTTCAACATGCCCTCCAAGTGCAACTAAATTAACAAGAATAACATTGTTTCCAATTTTACAGTCATGAGCAACATGAACGCCTGTCATAATCAAAACATCATCACCAATCATAGTTTCTCCGCTCGCTTTGGTCCCTCTATTAAGCGTAACAAATTCTCTAATGATTGTACGTTTTCCAATAGTAAGTTTGCTTTTTTCTCCTCCAAATTTTTTATCCTGAGGAACAGCACCAATGCTACTATTATGAAAAATTTGACAAGAATCTTTTATTTTAGTGTATTCACCGATAGTGTTAAAATTACCGATACTAACATTGTTACCGATACTAACACTATCTTCAATTACGTTATATGCACCGATTGTTACATTCGAACCAATTTTCGCTTTTTTCGAAATAATACTTGTTGGATGTATAGCTGTACTGATAATTAACCTCTTATTTGTCTACTGCCGTTGCAAAAAATTCTGCCGATGCTACTTGTTTTTTATCAACAAAACATTCAACACTAAATTTAAAGGAATTCATTTTATGTTGTAACAATTTTGCTTCAATACAAAGTTGATCTCCTGGAATTACATTTTTATGGATCTTAAAATTTAATACTTTAGATAAATATGCTAATTTTTTTGATGGATTATCCACAAAGTCTGATATAATCAACGAGCCGGCTTGTGCCATAGATTCTAAAATTAATACTCCTGGAAAAATCGGTTTTCCCGGAAAATGCCCTTGAAAATATGGTTCATTGATAGAAACATTTTTTATGGCCTGAATTGACTTTTTTTTATCCCATTTAATCACTTTATCTATCATTAGAAAAGGATAACGATGAGGTAAAATTTTTAATAATTCATTAATATTTTTCATTTTTTAAACTGATCTTTAAATTCTTTTCTTAATAATTTTGCAAACTCAACATTCCCTTTATGTCCACTTTTGATAGCAGTAATATGTCCTAATATCGGCTTACCTAATAATGCTAAATCTCCAATAAGGTCTAATGTTTTATGTCTAACAGGCTCATTTCTAAAACGTAATACCTGTGTTTTATGTAAACCCCTATCTCCTTTGAAAAATTTAATTCCAAATCTTTCTTTAAAAATCCGGACTTCTTCATCTTCGATATCTTTATCCACAATAATAACAGCGTTACCTAAATTACCCCCCTTAATGAGTCCTTGTTTTGCTAATCCTTTAATTTCACTCAATAAACAAAATGTTCTTGCTGGAGCAATCTGAGTTTTATAATTCTGAGACATATTGTGTACCGATGAATACTGTACATCTAAATCTTCAAGATCATACTGAATGGTAAATGTTGTTTTAAAACCATCATATGGCACCCCTACAACTTCAACATCTTTTTCTTCATCAGTATATACAACAGGTTTTGTTATTTTGAGAAAGTCTACTTTAGCTTTTTGCTCTATTATTCCTGCTTCTACTAATGCTTCAACAAAATCTTTAGAACTTCCATCCATCACAGGTGGTTCTTTACTATTTAATTCAATAAGTAAGTTATCAATTCCCATCCCAGCACATGCAGATAATACATGCTCTGTAGTATGAATTTTGACTCCATTTTCTTCAATGGTGGTCCCCCTGGTTAAATCAATAACATTATCTAAATCTGGTGTAACATATTGATCTTCTTTATCGGTACGAAGAAATTTAATTCCGAAATTTTCAGGAGCCGGATTAAAGGTAATGGTACTTTCTACCCCTGTATGTAATCCAACCCCAGTACAAGATATTGAGGCTTGAATTGTTTTTTGCTTTTCTCTTGTCATTCTTTAATCAATTTTTTTAAACGTTTTTCTAAAATTTCTACTTTAGTAAATACAGCATCACGTTTCTGTTTTTCTTTGATTTCTCTTGCCGGATTTCCTGCATACATTTGATTTCCATCTACAGACTTTAATACAACCGATCTTGCAGCAAAAATTGATTTTTCTCCTACAATAACATGCGGTCCAACATCTACTTTTCCACCAAGCATTGAATAGGCTCCAATAGTAACACTGCCTCCAAGAAATGTACCTCCTGAAATCAAACAACCTTCTTCTACTGTAACATTATGAGCGATATGAACTTGGTCATCCATTTTGCAAGAATCTTTAATGACAGTATTTTTCACTGACCCCTTATCAATTGTACAATTTGCACCAATTTCTACCATATCACCAATAATTACACTTTTAATATGAGGAATTTTATGGTGTTTATTATCAATGGTAGTAAAACCGAATCCGTCTGCCCCAATTATAGCACCAGAATGGATTAAACAATCTTTACCAATTTGGACATCATTATAGATAACAACTTGAGAACCAATTATAGTACCGTTTTTTATTGTGACATTATCTCCAATGACAGAAAAAGGCCCAATAGTAACATCTGAATCAATTGTAGCAGATTCTGAAATAACAGCGTTGGGATGAATAGTGTGTTTAAAATCTTTATTTTTTGAGAATAAAGTAAGAATTGTTATCATCGCTAGATAAGGTTGTTCAACAACAATACCATTATAACCTTCTAAATCTTTTTCAGAATCAGAAACAAACGCAGATGCTTTAGATGATGACATTTTTTTTTGGAATTTAGGTAAAAAAGAAAATGTTATCGATCCTTCAGATGCTTCATTAATGTCATCAACAGAGGTGATTTGAACTGAAGAATCACCAACAACTTTCCCCTTTACTTCTAAAGCAATTTTTTCAAGAGTAAACAAGTGAACCTCGAGTTATTCTGTAGATGTATTTTCTGTAGATTTATCGTTTGATTTTCTTAATTCATAAAGAACATCATCAGTAATATTAAGTCTAGGATTCACATATTGTGTTGCCATACTTCCATCAATAACAAGAGTATATCCTTGTTTTGTTGCAACAGAATCTACAGCTTTCTTGTATTTCTGCATTACATCATATTCGAGCTGTTGTTGTTTTTTAGTAATATTATTATTAATGGCCAAAGCATAATTTTGCATAGAACTCTGCAATTCAACCATTTCTTGTTCTTTCGCTTTTTTCAGGTCTGCAGACATCATCAAACTTTGTTGATCATATTCAGAAAGCATACTATCTAATTCAGTTTGCATCGCGTCAAATTCCTTCTGAACATCTCCGAACTCTAATCTTAATTGTTCTTCAATATCTTTAAACTCTTCATATTCTAGTACAATTCTTTCAGTATAGACTACACCAATTTTTTCTTGTGCAAATGATATAGACATCAATAATACCAAAATAGCTATTTTTTTATACACTTTATTCTCCTTTAGTACGTTTGTCCAAATGTTATTGTATATTCCCATCCGTTAGGGTTACCCTCACCTGTAATATCGTCAAATCCATATCCCATATCAAATCCTAATAAACCAATCCCTGGCATAAAAAATCGAACACCTACTCCAGCAGATTTTTTCATTGAGAGTGGCCCATGTCTCTCTAAATAAAAAGGTTCAGCCATAGAACTTGTATTCCAAACATTCCCCATTTCGGCAAATGTCATAAAATAAATGACTGGGTTTTCAGATAATGGAAATCTTAATTCTGTAGTAATTTTACCCATTGCATTTCCACCAACGGCCTGTCCTGATGCTGTTTGTGGACCAACAGAATTATCTGGATATCCTCTTAAAGCATTCCCGTATGGTATTCCATTTCCCCCCATAATAAATCTTTCATCAAATGGAATAAAACTTTGGGTATCGTTACCTATTTTTAATGTTTTTATAACCCCAACTTTCAAAGAACTATATAATACAAATTTAGAAAATGTAGGTGAAAACCAGTCTAAATTCAATAGATGCTTTTGGAAATTTTCATTTCCTCCTAATATCCCACCAGAATATGTTGATTCGATCTGAAACTTTGATCCTCTTGTTGTAAATTCTGCACGATCTCTGCTATCTCTAACAAGTACTTGGGACAAACTAAGCCCTCTAGTTTTTTGTAGACCTCCTAAATAAGATTCAACATCAGCTTCAGATCCATCATATTCTTTTTGCATAATTCTTGCAGACCACATCACACGAAAAAAATCATCTGGCCACTCTAGTCGTCTACCAAAACTAAAAGAACCTCCTCCAACAGTAAAATCTAGCGGGAAATAATAATTGGTTGAAGATCCTCTATAAGAATAAAATAATGAACCTCCAATTAGATAAGGACTATCATTAAGCATGGGATCTTGGAAAGTTAAATTGAAAGAACGATATTTTGATGGATCTTGATCAGAATAAAATGAAAAATTAGTACCTGTACTCATTCCAATATTAAATCTTTGCCCACGACCCATAAAATTATCAAACTCAACTCCTGCTCCACCTGTCATACCATATTCACCAGTGAATCCAAGGTTTGCATTAATTCTTTGAGTAGATTTCTTTTCTTGAACAATAAAATCTAAATCTACTTTATCTTCTGCAACTGGATTAACATCTGGAATAACATTGTCAAAATAGTTTAAAATCCAAATATCACGCTGACTACGCATTAGTTTTGATCTGCTAAACACATCTCCAGGAAACAATTTTAGCTCTCTTCGAATAACATTCTCTCTTGTTCTTTCATTCCCCGAAACAAAAATGTTGTTTATATAGACTTTACTACCTTCGTTAAAAATAAAATTAACATCCATTGAATCTTCACCAACAGGGACAATTTCTGGATTAACATTGCTAAAAATATACCCTTTATCATTATAGACACTCATCATATTTTCAAAAACAGATTTTTCAAAATTTTCTTTTGAATACAAATCTCCTTCTTGTAAGCCTAGAAGTAGTTCCAATGTTTCAGAATTGGCAATTTCATTTCCTTCAAATGTAAAATTGCGATATTTATATTTGTTTCCTTCATTTATTGTTAAAAAAAGTGTCAGAGAATTGTCGTCTTCATTTATAACTAGAGTATCTTTCAAAACACTAAAATCACGATATCCTTCGTTTTGATAAAATGCTTTTAAGATATCTTTATCTTCTTTAAATGATTTTTCATTAAAACTTTTTACCCAAAAACTATACCATTTTCGTTCTTTTGTATCTTTAAGCTCTTTTTTTAATTTTCGATCTGAAAAATTATCGTTTCCTACAAAATTAATATTCCTAAGACGAAACTTATCATTTTCTTTGATATTAAAAACAACATCCCTAGCATATTCATTGCGCACTAAAGTATCTTGCGGAACCTCAATAGAGGATTCAACTTCTACAGAAAAATATCCATCTTCTTGATAGACTTCTTTTATCTTCTCTTCTGCTGATGATAGAAAGTTTGGTCTTATTCTTTGCCCAATACGTAAATCAATTTGGTCGGTAAATCTTCCTTCTCTCATTGAATTCCCACGGAAAATAATATTATTTAGCGTCGGGCTTTCTTTGACTTCAATAGTAATCTCTACTCCATATTCAGATTCACTGTTAAGAACAATATTGATATCATCAAACAGGTTAAGATCCCATAATCTTGTCAAAGCTGTTGAAATATCTGCTCTTTGTATTTTGGTACCATCTCTCAAGCCTGCAGAATATTTAATCATTTTATCAGAAGTGGTTGTATTCCCTTCAATATTAACACGGTATAGATTTACGTCCTGAGCAAATCCAACAGTAATCAATAAGAAAAAAAGAACAAATGTATATTTATTATTCATTTTTAGCTTAAAACCTTACCATACTTTCTTTTTCGTTGTCCAAAATCATTTAAGGCAGAAATTAAATCATCTTCCGCAAATTCAGGCCAATTTTTTTTACTAACATAAATTTCGGAATAAGCAGATTGCCATAACAAAAAATTACTTAACCTACTTTCTCCTCCAGTTCTAATAATTAAATCTGGATCTGGCATCGTAGGAGCATATAGATAGTTTTTAAAAATTTCTTCATCTATATATTCATTATTAGATGTAATAATTTTATTTATAGCATCCACAATCTCTTGACGACCACCATAGCTAAGAGCCAGCGTTAAAACTAACCCAGTATTCTTTTTTGTACTTTCAATAACTTCCATAATTAATGTCTGCAACTTGGCTGGTAAATCCTCTAATTTTCCAACGACTTTTAAAGCAATATTGTTCCTATTTAACTTCTCTAATTCACTTTTTAAACTAGACGATAACAATGACATTAAATCGTTGATTTCTTCTTGAGGTCTTTGCCAATTTTCTTTAGAAAAAGTATAAAGCGTTAAATGAGAAATTTTCAGACGCACACAAGCTTCTACAATGCTTCTTACTGTTTCTACTCCTTGAATGTGGCCTAATAATCTTTTCATATTTTGATTTGTAGCCCATCTACCATTCCCATCCATTATAATGCCAATATGGGCAGGTAAATTATTTTCATATTCTAATTTTAGACTCATAATGACATTACTTTTTTTGCTAAATCAACAAAAATATTTTTAATTTCAGAATCTTTTTCTTGGAAGACAATAGGATTACCATCATCAATAGATTTCATTAAATCATTCGAATATGGAATTTCAGCTAAAAATGGAATATTTAATCTTTTACTTTCGTCTAAACCTCCACCTTTTTTGAAAAGATGGAATTTCAATTGAAACGAGCCATCTTTTTCTACTGGGATTTTTTCATCATTAACAACAATATGTGAATCTGCACTATTAACCGCTGCACCCTTAATATTCATATAAGACATATTTTCAACAACCCCCAGTAACTCTGTCTTCACTTTTTTAAACATGTCGGCACCTTTTCTTACATCCGCTAATGCAATATCATTTGGTGTGGTTACAATAATTGCTCCATCAAGTGGTATTTTTTGTGAAAGAGTCAACTGAACATCACCAGTTCCTGGTGGTAAATCAAGAATTAAATAATCTAAATCTCCCCAAATAACATCTCTAAAAAATTGTTCCGTCATTTTTGCTACTAATGGACCTCTCCAAACCACGGGAGCCTGATTCCCGCTAATAAATCCAAAACTCATTAGTTTTAAGTTATTTTTTTCAAGTGGGATAATTTTTTTGCTGTCATTGACTTCTGGATTTTCATTAATACCCATAGTAATAGGAAGAGATGGACCATAAATATCTAAATCAAGTAAACCAGTTTTGCAACCAGCATTTGATAGTGCAGCAGCTAAGTTTAATGCAATTGTTGATTTACCAACACCACCTTTTCCGCTTGCAACCGCAATAATTTTTTTTATGTTACCCTCAACATTTCTATCTTTATTTGATGTATCAACAGTTTTACGTGGTGCACTATCTAAGATTTTTATTTTTATATCATAGTCAGTGTTATTAAATGTTTTTTGAATTTCAGAGATTAACTGATCTTTTTTCTTATTATTAGAAGAAGAAATAGATAAAAATAAGGTTATTGTTTTATGATCAATAATAATATCTTTTATCATCCCAAAAGAAACAATGTCACGATTGAATCCGGGGTAATTAACCGTTTTTAATTTTTCTAGTATTTGATTTTTATCCATTATAATTCAATCATTAATTTGGCCAATAAATATATTCATCACCTTTTTTGTATTCTTGTCCAACATGCTTATCAATTAATTGTGGTGCATTGAGTACAGAAGGCCACAAAGAAGCAACCTGTTCTGACTCGTGTTGATTGAGAAGCTCTTCAAGCACAATTAATTGCTCTGGGTGAGAAGAAGCAAGGTTGGTTGTTTCTGTTGGATCTTCATTTAAATTAAATAACCATTTTTTATCAGGTTTATCTGTTCTAATTAACTTCCAACCTTTGTGTAAAATAGTTTGGTTATGCCCTTGTTTCCAAAATAATGTTTCATGCGGTATTCCTTGATTGGTGCCATTTACAAATGGCAAGAAATCTACTCCGTCTAATTTCCTATCAGTAGGAATATTGGCAGTTGCTGCAGCTGCAATAGTATGAAAAATATCATTATGATGAACTGGGGGTGTAAATGTAGTTCCTGGTTTAATTTTATCTGGCCACTTTGCCATAAAAGGAATGTGAAGTCCTCCTTCAAAATGTGTTAATTTCCAACCCCTATAAGGCTTATTAATGTCAGAAAGTTCTATATAGCTAGCTCCACCATTATCACTTGTAAGAATAATCAAAGTATTATTTGATAAACCATTTTCTTCTAATGCATCAACAATACGTCCAACACTTCTGTCCAAGGCTTCAATCATACCAGAGTAGACTTGCATATTATGGTTCATGTTCTGATGAGTAAATAAATCAAAATCACTTTTTAATGATTGTAGTGGATTGTGAACTGCCCAATGACCTAAATAAAGAAAAAATGGTCTATTTTTGTTGTTTTCTATCACTTGTATCGCTTCATCTGTATAATAATCAGTAAGATATCCTCCCGGAGCAAAACGGGGGCCTTTGTTAAATACTGCACTAAATTGAGATCTAGCCCATACCATTTTATCAATACCATAATCAAATTTTGCATTCACAACATTTTCATCATTTTCAGGTAAATAAAGGCTTCCATCCAAAAGCAAACTATCATCAAATCCATTATCATTTGGAAGGCTTCCATCTATTCGTCCTAAATGCCATTTTCCAATATGGGCTGTATAATAACCTACGTCTTGTAATACTTCAGCAATAGTAATCTCTTCACTAGGAAAACTTGCAGTAAAGATATTCTTTGACATTGGAGCAAGTTTTTCATCTATCTCTATTTTAAGCTCTGGATCATCAATCTCATCTATCCATTTAAACAATGTCACAGCTTGTGGGTAAATTGGGGTAAATTCAAATCCAAATCGAGTTGAATATCGACCTGTCATAATTGATGCCCTAGATGGCGCACATATCGCATTGGCAGCATAACCATTTTCAAACAAGACACCATCCTGTGCGATTGCATCAATGTTTGGAGTCATTAAAGATCCGTCTGCAGCACCACCATTGTATAGAGAAACATCATTAAAGCCTAAATCATCAGCAAGAATTAAAATAATATTAGGCCTTGTATCGTTTGTTGTTTTTGAATCAGGACCTTTTTGCCAATTTGAAGAGCCTACAGATAAAACTGGATTTGTAATATCTAAAATTTTTGGGAGCGCCCACACCACAATATTGACCCTATTATTCCAAGCAAACAATGATAACAGAGCAAACAATGTAAGGATACTTAATAATCGTTTCATATTTTAATGACTATAAAAGAATTTATTCAGGCGCTTCTTGCCCAAAAAATTCATAATTGGGTGCAATATTTGCAGAATATTCTTCTGGAACTTCTTCTTCATCATAAATTGCATCAACAGGACATTCTGGTTCACAAGCTCCACAATCAATACATTCTTCTGGGTTAATATAGAGCTGTTTTCCTGTTGCATCAAAATCAGGGTCTTTGGCCTCTTCACCAGCACCTTCTGGATCATCAGGCCCGTGGATACAGTCAACAGGGCATACTTCTACACACGCTGTATCACAAGTACCTACACATGGATCTGTAATGATATAAGTCATAATTTTAATGGATTATACGTAGTTTCTTTTGCAAAATCAATAACATGCAAAACCAAAAAAATTTTACAACTTTCCTCTGGGGAGCACCTTTTATGGGCTCAATTGGAAGATCAATATATGATATCGCCATCATTTGGCTAATATTAGATATTACTAATTCTGAAAAACTCACTGGATTAATAGCAATGACAACTTATCTTCCTGCTATATTTTTTGGACTATTTGCTGGCGCTCTTGTTGATATGTATTCAAAAACAAAGGTCATGGCATTTGCAACTTCAATGCAGGCGATAGCAGTATTAGGAGTTCCATTATTTTTATTATTTGATATAAGGCTTGCATGGGTTATTATGATTCTTGCTTTTTTTCATAATGGTTTTTCACTACCATTTATTCCAGCATTTAATGCATACCTTCCAACTCAAATTAAAAAAGATAAACTTTTGAAGGCAAATTCGATTGTAAATATTGCATGGCAAATGGCTGTATTTATAGGGCCAATTGTTGCAGCATATGCATTAACAGTCATATCAATTGAGTATTTATTTTATGTTACTGTCATATGCTATATAATTACTGCTTTTGTAATCATTAATGCCCCTAAAGATGAAGTAGGCAAAGAAAATGTAGATTTTAGTAATATTCTAAAAAAAACCTATCAAGGACTTGTCTATTTAAACAATAAAAAAACATTACGTTTTATCATTATTCTAACCATTTTGAGCAACTTATTTGTAATGGGACCTGCTATTGTTGGAATTCCTATACTAGTAAAAATGGCTTTGGGAGGAACTGCTTCTAATTTTGCAATATGTGAAGCAATTGTTGGATTAGGCATGTTACTGGGAACAACTTTTGTTTATAATTTTGGTGATAAGTTTACACATGGAAAGCTCTTTTTAACTGGGCTTTTTATTGATGGAGCTAGTTTTTGTCTATACTATCTTATTGAAAATATGACTCAAATGTATGTTCTATCATTTTGCCATGGTATTGGAATTCCTTTATTGATTATTTCTAGAGTAGCAATGATGCAAAAAAATATCCCTGAAAAACTTTTAGGAAGAATTTTTTCAATTATTTCTATCTCAATCATTAGCATGACTGCTGTTTCCTCTGGAATAATTGGACTTGCATCAGATATATTTGATATTCAAACAATATTTTTATTGTTTGGGTTTATGGCAGGGTTATGTGGAATTGTTGGATTTTTACACCCTAAAATCAAATATCTTAACTAAAATCTTTTATAAGATTTACAATTTTATTTCTAACAAGATCGCGAAAATCTTCAATTGATAAATCAGAATAATCATTTGGGGTAATTGGTGTTCCAAAAATAGTTTTTAATCGACCTGGTCTAATAATCCAACTCGTTCTAACGTTTGCTTTAAATGCTCCAACAATTCCAATAGGTACAATAGTTGCATTTGTAGCTTTAGCAAAATGAAATCCTCCTTTTTTAAATTCACTCATTTCTCCAGTAATGGTTCTGTTTCCTTCGGGTGAAAAAATCATTGAATCTTTATCTACAAGCAATATTTTTTCAGCAACTTTGAGCGTTTCTTTTGCTTGATCTGTGTTATCATGGGTAATTTGATATGCACCATATCTTTTTGCAAAAAACCCCCATAAAGGCCATTTAAATATTCCTTCCCAACCTATCGCATTAATATAGTATGGGATAGAGGCTCCTAACATAAATGCATCAAACATAGATTCATGGTTAAACATAAAAAGATAAGGACCTTTGCTTTTTGGAGGCACTTGACCATGAACTGTATGATATTGCCAACCACCAAGCAACAATAGTTTACAACCTAAATGCATAGACCAATAAAAATATCTCGGGTGCATTATATAAGACGAAACAATGCCAACAATCATCATTAATACAAAAATAGGTAAAAATAAAAGTAAAATTAAAAAAGTTATTAGTATTCGTATCATCAGAATTAATATTATTTCAATTTATCTAAAATTTCTAACATTTTATAGTTTGCTTTTGGCAGTGCCAACTTATCTAATTGTTTTCTGGTAGTCCATTTATAATTTTGGTTTGTCTTGAAAGAAGAGGTATCGTTCACATCGCTTAAAAATAATGAAATCGAAACTTTAAAATGGCTGTATTGATGTTTAATTTGACCTAGATAGTCTGGAGCGTTAATAACAAGATTTGTTTCTTCCATTACCTCTCTGATTACTGCTTTTTCTCTTGATTCATTATTTTGAATCTTTCCCCCAGGAAATTCCCATAACCCTCCAAGCATTGTATCTATTGGACGTTGTAGGATTAACAATTTTTTTTGTTTACGAACAATACAAGTAGAAACCTTGATCGTTGGAACAGTCTTTGATTTTGTTGGAGCTGGATAATCAATAGGATTTAAACTGAGAAAAGCTTTACAAAAATCATTAATGGGGCATACCCTACAATTAACAGACTGTGATTGGCAAATATTGCTTCCAAGGTCCATTAACGCTTGATTAAAATCTCCTGGATTATTTTTGTCTTGTATTTTTTCAAGAAATTTTCTCACTTTATTTTGGTTAAATTTTGATTTCTTCTTCAACCCTAAAAGCCTAAAACCAATACGTTCTAAATTTGTGTCAATTCCTACTTGATTTTTATTAAATGCAATTGCAAGAATGGTCTTTGCAGTATAATCTCCTATTCCAGGAAGCTTAATTAATTCAGAATAATTATTAGGAAATTTTTCTTGAACAAGAGGAGCTGTTTTGTAAATATTCTTGCAGCGTGAATAGTATCCAAGCCCTTCCCAAAGCTTTAATACATCATTATAGTTAGCTTTGGACAATTTTTTTGCATTAGGAAATTTATTAATCCATTTTCTATAATAGGGAATTACAGTTGAAACTTGCGTTTGTTGTAACATGATTTCAGAAATCCAAATTTTATACGGATCATGAGTAGCTCTCCAAGGTAAATCTCGTTTGTTTAGAGCATACCACCTTAGTAGCTTTTTTGAAATCATAGTTTTTACATTAACTAACTACAAGTAGTATCGATTAGTGCAGCACATGCTTTATAAGGATCTACATTCGATGCAGGTCTTCTCTCTTCTAAGTAACCACATCCATCGTTTTGAGTACCCATTGGTATACGAATTGAAGCTCCTCTATCGCTTACACCATATCTAAATTCGTTGATACTACAGGTTTCGTGTAGTCCAGTAAGTCTTTGCTCGTTATCAGCTCCATATACTGCAATATGTTTATCAATATTTTGTCCTAGTTTTTCACAAGCTTCTTCAATGACCGTTAATCCACCGGGCGCTCTCATAGCTGCTGTACTATAATTGATATGTGCTCCCGAACCATTCCAATCTCCTTTAATTGGTTTTGGATGGAGTTCAACTCTGGCTTCATAGTCTTCACTAATTCTTTCTAATAACCATCTAGCAACCCATAATTGGTCTCCAACTTCTAAAGCTCCCACCGGTCCTACTTGATATTCCCATTGCCCAAGCATCACTTCGGCATTAATACCAGATATTGCAATACCAGCATCTAAACATGCATACATATGGTCTTCAACAATATCGCGACCAGCAACATCCTCGAATCCAACACTACAATAATATGGACCTTGTGGTCTTTCAGGGTGTCCTTCATCGGGCCAACCCAAAGGCTGTTTACCATTCATTAAAATATATTCTTGTTCAATTCCAAACCAAGGATCTTGATCTTTAAACTTTTCTGCAATCTCTACAAGCGGTGCTCTAGTATTTGATTTGTGTGGTGACCCATCTGGATTACATACTTCATTCATAACTAATACATTATCACCGCCACGAAGTGGGTCTTTACAAAACCAAACTGGCTTTAACATACAATCGCTATCGGTTCCTTCAGCTTGAAGAGTACTAGAACCATCAAAACCCCAACTTGGAAGGTCTGAAACTGATACCACTACGTTATCTAATATTTTTGTTTTTGAGCGCAAACCAGCTGTAGGTTCATAGCCATCAATCCAAATATATTCTGCCATTACTTTCACTATAAAGTCCCTTTTATTAATGTTTTTTATAGAATGAATACCCATTAAATTAAATAAATGAAAAGTAAAAAAGTAAATTTAAATGAAATTTTGGAAAAAATTTCAAAACTGGAAGCACGATTAGATGAAATTGCTCCGGTTAGCAAGAGAAAATTTCCATCTAAAAAAGAACAAATTAAAGATATAGAAAATAATATAAATACATGGAATGAAAAATTTCCATCTGTTGATCCTCAATTTGAACTTGCTAAAATGCTTGACTGGCTTAAAGCAAATAATAAACGTAAGAAAGACTATAAAGCGTTTTTCCGAAATTGGCTAAGAAAAGCATCAAATAGCATTGGCAATAATACGGGTATAAATCATTCGTATGTTTTTGGGTGTAATACTAAAAAATGTTCAACGGAAACATCAAAATATAAAGATATGTACTTTTTTTGTAAAGAATGCAACAAAGAAAAATCAATTATAAAAATAATAAAAAATTAGTCTTCTTCTTTTTCTATATTAACCTTAAAACTGCCTGATAGTTCACTATTAAACTTGACTCCAACTTCATGCAATCCAAGTGTTTTAAGTGGAGATTTTAAATCAATATATTTTTTATCAATTTGAATATTATGCTCCAACAACAATTGTTCAATATCTGCTTTTGTTACAGATCCAAACAGTCTTTCATTGTCCTCTGATTTTGCTTTGATAGACACTTCTAATCCAGAAATTTGATTTAAGATATCTGATAAGCTTTCTTTTTCACGTTCAATTTTATGTTCTTGTTGTTTGAGTTGATTTTCAATTTTTGTTAATTGATTAGAAGAAAAATTAATGGCTAAACCTTTTGGTAAAAGAAAATTTCTTGCAAACCCAGGTTTAACACTAATAACATCTCCCTCATTCCCTAAACTTTCTATATCTTTCGTTAGTATTACTTTCATTTTTAATCTCTATCAATTGCTGCAAAAGGAAGCAGTGCAATATTTCGTGCTCTTTTAATTGCGGTTACTAATTTTCGATGCATTTTCGTACTTGTTCCAGTAACTCTTTTTGGAATAATCTTACCTTGATCATTAACAAATTTATTAAGAAGTCTGGTGTCTTTATAATCTATTTCATGTATCTTATTTCTTTTGAAATAACAGGATTTTTTTCTACTAGACAGCATTATTTATCCTCCTTTTCTTTTGATTCTTCTATTTTTTCTTTCGGAATAGGTTTACCATCAAGCTTAATAATAAGATATTTCAACACTTCCGAATTCAAATTAAGGAATGCTTTAAAATCATTAACAAAATTAGAATCATTAAACTCTGTATGAAGCAAAACATAATTGCCATATTTTTCTTTGTTAATATTGTATGCTAATTGTTTTTTCCCCCAAAAATTATGGTCCAGTACTGAATGTTTCTTAACTTCAATGTGTTTATTAATACCGTGAATAATTTCAGATATTTTTTCTTTTCCATAATTCGGATTTACAATATATAATATTTCATAATAATTCATATAATTTCTCCATTAAATCAGTGGTGCTATTACTAATGAAACCACCGATATAAGTTTAATTAAAATATTCAATGAAGGACCGGCAGTATCTTTAAACGGATCGCCTACTGTATCACCAACAACGGCAGCTTTGTGAGCGTCGCTTCCTTTTCCGCCATGTGCTCCAGATTCAATGTACTTCTTGGCATTGTCCCATGAACCCCCTGCATTTGCCATAAAAATAGCTAACAATACTCCTGTTACTGTTGTTCCTGCCAACACCCCACCTAACATAGTTGGATTTTTAAGAATCAACCCAAAAAATATTGGTGTAAATATTGCTAAAGCCCCAGGTAAAACCATCTTATTAATAGCAGCAGTAGTTGCTATGTCTACACATTTTGCATAGTCAGCTTTTACTCCCGCTTTACCATCAAGAAGGCCTTTAATTTCTCTAAACTGTCTTCTTACTTCTTCAATCATTTGAAAAGCAGCATCTCCAACCGCTTTCATTGCAAGCGCAGAAAAGACAAAAGGTAAAATTGCTCCAATAAAAAGCCCCGCCATCACTGTTGGGTTACTAATGTCTAACACCAAACCTCCAACAATTTCTCTAAATGCTGCAAATAGAGCTAATGATGTTAATGCGGCTGAACCAATCGCAAAACCTTTTCCGATAGCAGCAGTTGTATTACCAACAGCATCAAGTTTATCTGTTCTTTGTCTTACTTCACTTGGAAGTTCAGCCATTTCTGCAATTCCTCCGGCATTATCGGCTATTGGGCCATATGCATCTACAGCTAATTGGATACCGATAGTTGACAACATCCCTAAAGCAGCAATTGCGATTCCATAAAGACCTGCAAAATGGAATGCTCCCAAAATTGCTAACGCAATAATAAGAACTGGCAATGCAGTAGAATACATCCCGTTTGCTAGACCCGCTATAATATTGGTTGCTGCTCCCGTTTCACTTGCTTCAGCAATTGCTTGAGAAGGGGTTCGAGAATCAGATGTAAAATATTCTGTCATTAAACCAATCAAAATGCCTGAAACAAGACCAATAACAATTGTCCAAAATAAATTCATAACACTCATACTATCAATTGTTCCATCAATTGCAATATAGTTTAAGAGAAAATAAGTAAGAGCTAACATAACAGCCCCTGAGCCAAACACCCCAATATTAAGAGCAGTTTGAGGGTTTCCTCCTTCTTGAGTCTTAACAAAAAATGTTCCCATAATTGATACAAAAATTCCTAAAGCAGCAATTGTCAAAGGTAAACTAACTAATGCTGCATTCCCCGCTGCGGCTGCTAACACCATAGCTCCAATAATTGATCCTACATATGACTCAAATAAATCAGCTCCCATACCCGCGACATCACCAACGTTGTCACCAACGTTGTCAGCAATGGTTGCAGGGTTTCTTGGGTCGTCTTCTGGGATTCCAGCTTCTACTTTACCAACTAAATCTGCGCCAACATCAGCAGCTTTTGTATAAATTCCACCACCAACTCTCGCAAAAAGAGCAATTGATGAAGCTCCCATGGCAAAGCCAGAAACCAAAGTCATCACTTCTGATAAATTGCTATTTATCCCCATTCCGCCGTAACATACAAAAAGTGTAAATAGGCCTAAAATACCAAGACCTACCACATTCATTCCCATAACAACTCCGCCATTAAATGCAACATTAAGTGCTGAACTTAATCCTGTTCTTGCAGCTTCAGTTGTTCTATGGTTTGCTAATGTCGCAACACGCATTCCAAGTGCACCTGCTAAAGCACTACACAGGGCCCCTACTACAAAAGAGAGTGCTACTGCTTCAGTATTATTGCCTGAATTAACCCAATACAAAAGTCCTGCAACAACAAGAACAAAAATTGCTAATACCCTATATTCTCTCTTAAGAAATGCTGTTGCACCTTCTCTGATAGCAAGTCCTATTTCTTGCATCTTTTCATTCCCTGGATTTTGTTTACTAATCCAGCTGCTTTTCCATAACGCAAACAATATCGCAGCAATACCTGATAATGGTACCATTGCAGTAAGGGGGTCCGAAAACACTGTTTGTAAACTGTGCCAAATGTGGTGATCATATAACAACATTATGCTTCTCCTATAATCTGTTTATTAAAACGATTTGATGTGAATACAGCACCTTCTTTAATTACTGAAGACATCGCATCACAAGTAAATTCTAAAACTTGGTCTACTGAAGATTTATATTTTTTATTAAATGGCTTTAATACGTAGTTTTCTGATGGCCTTCTATAATCGTCAGCTGCAATACCCATTCTTAATCGAGTAATTTCATCTGTATTTAGAGAATGAATTATTGATTTCATCCCATTATGACAACCATCTCCACCGCTTAATCTTAATCTAATTTCTCCTAATGGTAAATCTACATCATCAAAAATGACTACTAGATCTTTTATATCAACTTTATAAAAACTTAGAAGATCGCGTATAATCGTTCCGCTTCTATTCATCCCTGTTGTAGGTTTTACCAAAATATATTCGTTGTCTTTTTTTGCAAAAATAAAGTTTCCTTTACCTGCTTTAAATTCAAGATTATGCTTTTTTGCAAACACGTCTATCGCCCAAAACCCAATATTATGTTTTGTTTGAAGATATTTTTCTTCAGGATTTCCTAAACCAACAAAAATCAACATTATTTTTGTTTTTCCTCTTTTGATTTTTGCTCTTTCTTATCTGCATCTTTTTCTTTTTTAGTTTCTGAAGAACCGTCTTTACTATCAGCACCTTCTTCACCTTCTTTACCTTCTTTACCTTCTTCGCCTTCTACGCCTTCTTTACCTTCTTCGCCTTCTACTTCAAAACCTTCTTCACCTTCTAGTATTTCTTCTACTATTTCTTCTTCCTGCTTAGCCTCTTGCACAGAAACAACTGCAAGATCTTCAGCAGTTATTATTTCTACATCTGCAGCAAGTTGGATATCTTTCACAGACAGGCTAGAGTTTAGTTCCAAATCAGTAACGTCAATAATTAAAGCTTCTGGAATAGTTGTTGGTTTACATTTAACTGTAATAGTATTTACAATCTGTACTAAAATACCGCCAGCTTGCACCCCTTCTGCTTCCCCTATAACCCTTAATGGTACTTCTAATGAAATTTTTTCGTCTTCTTTTACTTTTTGGAAATCAATATGCATAATATTGTCATTGACAGGATGATATTGTACATCTTTAACAAGAACAAATTGATTTTTATCTTTAACTATAACCTCAAAAATAACTTGACCAGTTTTTAAAGCTTTATATAATTCTTTTTTATCAACAGAAAGTGAAATAGCATCCAATCCTGAGTGGTATAAAATAGCTGGTATCTGATCTTTAAGCCTTATTCTTCTTGCAGAAGATGTACCTTTTCCCTCGCGAATATTGACATTTAATTTTTCAAATTTACTCATTGCTCTCTCCAAATAATTCACTAACTGATTCCCCGGTATGAATTCTATTAATTGTTTCTGCAAAAATGTTTGCAGAAGATACAACTGTTAATTTCTTAAATTGTTTTTCTTCTGGAATATTGACTGTATCTGAAAGAATAACTTTATCAATATCGTCACTAGATAGCTTTTGAATTGCATCTCCAGATAACACTCCATGTGTCGCAGCAACAACAACAGACAATGCTCCTTTTTTTCTCGCAACTTTTGCAGCATTACTAATTGTTCCTGCAGTATCAATCATGTCGTCTATAATCAAAACATGTCTTGATTCAATATCTCCAACAAGATAAGCAACTTCTGATTTGTTGTGCGCACTTCTTCTTTTATCAATCACTGCAAATCCTATTCCTAGTTGTTTAGCGTATGATTGACTTAATTTGTTTGAACCAATATCTGGTGACAATACAACAGACTTATTATTGTCATTAATATTATTAAGATGGGTTTTTAGTTCAGTCATTAGAACCAAGCTTCCATATAAATTATCAATTGGAATTCTTGAAAAGCCCTGTATTTGAGTTGAATGTAAATCCATCGTAATAATCCTATCAGCGCCAGCGGCAGTAATAATATCAATCATTACTTTAGCAGAAATTGGTACTCGTGGTTCATCTTTCCGATCTTGCCTTGAATAACCCAAATAAGGGACAACTACACTGACACTTGCTGCACTTGCTCTTTTCGCAGCATCTATAAGCAAAGCAAGTTCAATCATATGGTCTGCAGGAGGGTTTGTGCTTTGAACAATATATACATCATTACCTCTTAAATTTTCTCCGTACTTTACCCAGATTTCTCCATCGCTAAACCTCTTAATGGACAGCTTCCCAAGCTTATTGTTAGCTTCTTTCGCAATTTTATTTGCTAAATCTTGGTTGCTTGAACCAGAAAATATTTTTTGTTTATATAATCCCATATATTTTTCTTTTATTACTTTGTTGGGGAACAGGGACTCGAACCCCGACTGCATGGACCAAAACCATGTGTCCTGCCAATTAGACGATTCCCCAAATTAAATTTTTGGACTTGTAACGATTGCGGAGAAATGGAGACTGAAAAACTGATGCGCTTTTAGTGCATCTTGTTTGTTTGAGAATATTCCAAACACAGTCGAACCACTACCCGACAAACTGGCATATTGTGCACCTAAATCCAAAATCTTTAATTTGATTTTGCCAATTTCTGGATGTGTTTTAAAAACGTACACCTCAAAATCATTGTAAAATAACTCTGAACTTAAATCATAATTCTTAAGTTCACCCAACATTCCGGCAAACTTAATGTTGGTTTTATCTTTTAACAAACACTTTTTATAAGCATTTTTTGTATCAATTTTTATATCGGGCATCACTAATAATATATAAACATCATTTAGGTTGCTTTCTATGGGTGATAAATCTCCACCTGTCCCTTCACCAACCTGCAAGCCTCCATTAACAAAAAATGGAGAATCTGCGCTAATTTTTTTTGATAATTCAATTAATTCATCCTGGCTCATTTTTAAAGCAAATAATTCATTCATTCCCTTTAAAACAGCGGTTCCATTGCTTGAACCTCCTCCCAAACCAGCGCTTGTTGGAATATTCTTAACAAGATTAATTTTTATATTAGAAATATTAGGAAATTTTTCTTTTGTTGCTTCAAATGCTTGTATACATGTATTATTTTTTTTGTCTAACCAATCAACATTTGTTTCAAAAATAAAATCATCAGATTTTTCAATAGATATTTGATCATAAAAATCAATTTCTTGAAATACGGTGATTATATTATGAAGACTGTCTTGCCTTTTATTTAAAATATGGAGGCCAAGATTAATTTTTGCATAAGAATTAATTTCCATCATCAATAGTCAAAATTGCTTGGGCTCCCCAACCATTAGACATATCAACAAATCCTAAATTGTTTGTTGTTGTGCCTTTAATGGAAATATTGTTTGTATTGACACCTAAAACTTCCGATAAAGATTTTTTAATAGCATTTTTATGAGGAGAAATTTTTGGAGTATTTAGAATAATTGATGTATCAACGTTGATTATTTTTGTGTTTTCTGGCATTTTTTGAACCACTTTTTTTAATAGCTTAATGCTAGAAACATTTAAATATTCAGGAGTATTCGGAAAATGTTCTCCTATATCTCCTAAATTGAGTGCACCCAATAAAGCATCAATAATTGAGTGTGTTAAAACGTCCCCATCTGAATGAGCTTGAGAAGAAAATTCACATTTTATTCTATGTCCACCTACAATAAGATGGTCTCCCTTGATGAGGGAATGAAAATCAACTCCTATACCGACTTTATTCATTTGATAATAATTGTTTAACTAATTCTAAATCTTTTTTTTCAGTGATTTTAATATTTTTATTAACACTATTAATCACTCTAATATTATGCCCATTAGATTCTAACAAGCTTGCTTCGTCTGTAAAATGATCGAAGTCATTATTGTAACAATTTTTTAGTGTTTTTAAACAAAATGCTTGTGGTGTTTGAGAAAGCCACATATTAGTACGATTCACAGTTTCAATTACTTTATCATCATTGGTTTTTTTCAATGTTTCATTAATTTTATCACCAACAATACAACCGCCGTTTTCCATACAATTCAATAATACGTTTTCAATATCTTTTTTTTGGATTAGTGGACGCACTGCATCATGGATACAAACTTTATCATAAGAACTATTAATTCTTTCTATTGCATTATAAACAGACTGCGCTCTTGTGCTTCCTCCTTTGCATAACAATATTGGTTTATTATTTTGATAAGATTTCAAATCTTCTTCTACCGAATTATATATTTCTTGTGCAACCACCAAATAAATAGAATCAATTAAATCAGAAGTATTAAATATGTCTAAAGAATATTGATAAACTTTTTTATTGAGAAGAATTTTGATTTGTTTATAGGAACCATACCTTTCTCCTTTGCCTGCAGCAACTATAACACCAGCATTCATACTTTATATAATTAACATACTATCCCCGTAACTGAGGAAGCCGTAATTTTTCTTTTTAGCTTCTTTATATGCTAATTTAACAAAATCATGATCTGCAAAAGCTGCAATAAGCATTAAAAGTGTGCTTTCTGGTGAATGAAAATTTGTTATTAGTCCATTTACAATTTTAAAATCATATGGAGGATGAATAAATTTATTTGTCCATCCTTTTTTAGGAGAAATCAGAAATCCAGAAACATTCACAGTTTCTAATGCTCGGCATGTGGAAGTACCAACTGCAAAAATTCGTCTTTTCTTTCTTTTTGCTTCATTAATAGCTAAAGCGGTTTCAGGATTAACTTCAAAATATTCTGAATCCATATGATGTCTATTTAAATCTTCAACTTGTACGGGCTTAAAAGTTCCTAAGCCAATATGCAAAGTAATGGTGTGGATTCTAACACCTTTTTTTCGAAGCTGTTTTAATAGTTTATCGGTAAAGTGTAATCCGGCCGTAGGCGCTGCAACGGCTCCTCTTTTTTCTGCATACACAGTTTGATATCTTTCGCGATCGTTTTTTGTTGCATCTCTTTTAATATATGGTGGCAATGGAGGGTGTCCAATCGCATCTAAAATCTCGTCAAAATTTTCATTTCCAAATTCAAATCGTACAACCCTCCCTCCAGAAACAGTATTGTCTATAACATCACAAAATAAATCTTTGGAAAGAATTAATTTATTTCCGATTCTTACTTTTCTGGCCGGCTTAACTAATACTTCCCATAGCCTATCTCCCAGTTCTCTTAAAAGAAAAATTTCTACTTTTGCATCAGTTCTGTCTTTTGTTGCAAATAAGCGGGCTGGGAATACTTTGGTATCGTTAATAATAAGTAAATCATTTTTTTGAAAATAATCCACAATATTTACAAATTTTTTATGGGTTATAGTTCTATCTTCTCGATTTAAAACCATCATTTTAGAGTTTTCTCTTTTTCTTTTTGGTTTTTGTGCAATAAATCTTTTTGGTAATTGATATCTAAAGTCAGATAATTTATACTTCTTCTTTTTTTCAATCATTAAATAAACTCTCCTGTTTTTTTATATTAAATAATTTATAAGCTCTCTCTGTAGCTTTTCTTCCCCTTGAAGTTCTTTCAATAAATCCTTCTTTAATTAAATATGGTTCATAAACATCTTCTATGGTCTGTAAATCTTCGTTAACAGAGATAGCTAAAGATTTTCCACCAGTTGGACCACCATTAAATTTTGAAATTAGATTTTTTAAAATTTTTCGATCCATTTCTTCGAGACCATTTTTATCAATACCAATATTCTCTAATGATTCTATTGCTTGATTAATAGTAATTTTTTTGCTTTTTTGAACTTGGGCAAAATCTCTGACTCTTCTTAAGATTCTGTTTGCAACTCGTGGAGTTCCACGCGATCTAAGAGCAATTTCATGAAGCGCATCTTTATCAATAGTAACATTCAAAATTTTTGTAGTACGTTCTAACACTTCGAAGATTTCATTGGTTTTATAGTATTCTAAACGAAAAATTGCACCAAATCGATCTCGCATTGGAGTAGTAATTTTCCCAAGCCTAGTAGTTGCACCAACTAGTGTAAATGGTTCTAAATCAATTCTTACAGTCCTAGCATTTGGACCTGAATCAATTAAAATGTCTATACGATAATCTTCCATTGCAGAATATAAATATTCTTCAACAGTTGTATTAATTCTATGAATTTCATCAATAAAAAAAACATCCCTATTTTGTAGATTAGTTAACATCCCTGATAAATCGCCTGGAATAGAGATAACGGGCCCAGAAGAACTATAAAATCCTTTTTTTAATTCATTGGCAACAATATTTGCTAATGTAGTTTTTCCCAATCCTGGTGGTCCATAAAGAAGAATGTGGTCTAGTGCTTCATGTCTTTCTTCTGCGGCAATAATATATGTTTTAAGTGATTTAACTAAAGATTTTTGACCAATAAATTCATTAAAAGATTTTGGTCGAATTTGTTTATCAAAACTGCGTTCTTCTTTGGATGCAATAACTATTTTTTCTTCATTTGACACTACCTGGTAAGATAATTAGAGAAACATGGTTATCCAAAAAATTATTTAAATATTTTTTTTAAGAATTTTCCTGTAATTGAATTTTTATTTTTTAAAATTTCTTTTGGAGAGCCTTGTGCTACAACCTGACCGCCCTTTTCTCCTCCTTCGGGACCTAAATCAATAATCCAGTCTGCGCATTTAATCACATCAAGGTTGTGCTCAATAACAATAACGGTATTGCCGTTTGAAACTAATGTTTGCAATACAGATAATAACATTTTTATATCATCAACATGTAAGCCGGTGGTTGGTTCATCTAAAAAATAAATGGTATTTTTCGTCGTAGTTTTTGACAATTCAGTGGATAATTTAACCCTTTGTGCTTCTCCTCCCGACAGTGTTGTGGCTTGTTGTCCCAGCTTGATATAACCAAGACCAACATCAAACAAAGTGTCTAATCGTTTTTTTATTGGAAATACATTCTTAAAAAATTCTCTAGCTTCTTCAACGGATAGAGACAACACTTCGGCAATATTTAAACCTTTAAATTTAATTTCTAAGGTTTCTTCGTTGTATCTCTTTCCACCACAATTTTCACAAGTAACATAGACATCAGGTAAAAAATTCATTTCTATTTTTTTAATCCCAGCTCCTTCGCAAGTTTCACATCGACCTCCTTTAACATTAAAAGAAAATCTACCTGGTTTATATCCTTTAATTTTAGAAGCTCTTGTTTGTGAGAATAATTCTCTTATATAGGTAAAAACACCAGTATAGGTCGCAGGATTTGATCGAGGGGTTTTACCAATTGGTTTTTGATCAACATTAATAACTCTTTCAATGCGATCAGTTCTAAGAAGAGTTTTAAATGGAAGCATTTCTTTAACGCTAAAATTTATAAGATTAGACAATGCAGGATAGAGCGTTTGATTAATTAAAGAACTTTTTCCGCTTCCAGATACGCCTGTAATGGCTATAAACCTATTATAGGGAAAGCTAACATCAATATTTTTTAAATTATTTCCTTGTGCTCCTTTTATTGTAAAATGATCATATGTCACAGTTCTAAATTCCGGTATTTTAATATATTTTTTTCCAGACATATACTGGCCGGTCAGTGTATTGTTTTTTGATATCATTTCATCTAGTGTTCCAGAAAATACTATTTTGCCACCATGCTTCCCTGCTTTTGGGCCCATATCAATAATTTGGTCTGCTGATTTAATGGTGCTTAAATCATGCTCAACAACAATAACTGTATTGCCTATTTCTCTCAGAGATTCAAGCGTTTTTAAAAGTCGATTATTATCTCTTGGATGTAAACCAATAGACGGTTCATCTAATACATATAATACCCCAGTTAATTGTGATCCAACTTGAGAAGCAAGTCGTATTCGTTGGGCTTCTCCACCCGATAAAGTTCGAGAAGCTCTGTCCAAAGTTAAATAACCAAGTCCAACATTTATTAAAAATGTTAGTCGTTTTTTTATTTCTTTTAGAATGCCATTTGCAATTTCTTGATCGCTTTTTGAAATAGAAATATCATTAAAAATTTTGAGCGTTTCTTCTATATTTTTTGTACATAAGCTCCCAATATTGCTACTACCAACTGTGACATTTAGTGATGATTTTTTTAATCTTTTTCCCCCACAACTATCACATTTTCTAGTGCTCATAAAACCTTCAATCCATTTTCTTATACCAAAAGAACGGGTTTGTTTGTAGCGGCGTTGAAGTTCAGGAACTATTCCTTCCCATTCACCGCTATAGGTGCCCGACCATTTTTTATTTTTAAGACTAATATCAATGCTTTGTCCTTTCAGTCCATACAAAATAATTGTTTTAATTTCCTTGCTCAGCTTATTCCATGGAGACGAAAAAGATAAAGGATAAATTCTGCTAAGTGCTCTTAATTTAGCACCGTGCCATCCTTTGGGTTGGCTTCCGATAGGTGTAATTGCTTCTTGTATTAATGATTTTTTTATATCTGGAATAACAAGATTCGGGTCAACTTCCGTTATGTAGCCTAAGCCGTCACATTGACTACAAGCACCGTATGGAGAGTTAAATGAAAACATGCGAGGAACAAGATCGGATAAACTAACATAAGGATGATATGGGCAAGCAAAGTGTTCACTAAACATAATATCTTTTTTCCCTTCAATGTTGATAATACAAATTCCTTCACCCATTTTTAATGACAGTTCAACAGATTCCAATAGTCTAGATTTAATATCTTCATGAATGACAATGCGATCGATAACAGCATCAATATTATGGGTTTTATTTTTTTCAAGATTTTGTTCTTTTCTTAGTGGCACAATTCTTTCATCAATTCTTGCTCTTAAAAATCCTTTTTTCTTTATATCGTCTAAAACTCCTTTATGTTGGCCTTTTCTTCCCTGAATGATTGGAGAAAGTATATAGGCTTTTTTATCAGAATTAATTGTTAAAATTTGATCCACAATTTGTTCTGGACTTTGTTTATCAATTGGCTGTTTACATTCCCAGCAATGTGGTTTCCCGATACTAGCATAAAGAAGTCGTAAATAATCATGAATTTCAGTAATAGTCCCAACCGTTGATCGTGGATTGCGTGAACCTGTTTTTTGTTGAATAGAAATAGCAGGTGAAAGTCCTTTAATAACATCAACATCGGGTTTTTCCATTAAATCCAAAAACTGTCGAGCATATGCCGAAAGAGACTCAACGTATCTTCTCTGTCCTTCAGCATAGATAGTATCAAACGCCAATGAAGACTTTCCCGAACCAGAAGGCCCTGTAATTACAATCAATTTGTTTTTTTTAATATCAACACTAACATTTTTGAGATTGTGCTGTCTTGCGCCTTTAATTGATAAAATATTTTTCATATTATAAAAAGAGTTAACCTTCAATTTAGTTAAATCTGGACATCATTCAAAAAAGGATTTATGTTTGTATGTAATGTATACATTAAAGAATAAGCTTCTGGTTTCAATGCCAAATATGACAGATCCTTATTTTGCAAAAAGCGTTATTTTTATTTGCGAATACAATAATGACGGTGCAATAGGATTTATCATTAATAAACCTGTCAGTACAATGAAAATTATCAGTTCAGGTATAAAAGATAAATTTTTTAAAGATTTACTTTCTCAATCAAAAAAAATCTATTTTGGTGGTCCTGTTTCTATTCACGAAGCATGTATTCTTAGCGATAAAAATACAAAAAACGCATTACTTAATATGTCAAAAAAAATCAAACTATCTAATGATCTGGAATTAATTAAAAAAATTTTATTTGAAGAAAAAGGGCCAGACAATACAAAGCTTATCTTTGGTCATTCTGCATGGGACAAGAATCAACTAGATAATGAAATTAAAAATGGCGACTGGTTAATACATGATACATCAGAAATAATTTTTGATAAAAACCCAAAAACGCTTTGGACGGAATTAATTAAATCAGCTGGTTTTGATAAATTTAAAATAACAGGTATTAGCGGCATATCGTGAGTAGAAAAGCTAATAAGTTCAATAACGGATTATTGTTAATGATAAACGGTTGGGGACTTATTAAAAAAGGGTTGGGACTTATTAAAAAAGACCTTTTTAGGCGTCGTAAAAAATAAAATAAGTATTATATTCTCCCATGAAATTAAATTGTGGATTTGTAGGGCTTCCCAACGTTGGGAAATCAACCCTATTTAATGCTCTTAGCAATAGCAGTGTTGCTGCAGAAAACTATCCTTTCTGTACAATTGAGCCAAATGTCGGCATTATAGAAATTCCAGACGAGAGGCTAAAGGTTCTATCAGAAATTTTTGCACCAAAAAAAACAACCTATAATACTATTGAATTTATTGATATTGCAGGATTGGTAAAAAATGCACACCAAGGAGAAGGTTTAGGCAATCAGTTTCTATCACAAATTAGATCTGTGAAAGTTATTGTACAGGTCATTCGTTTTTTTGAAGACAAAAATATTACACATGTTGAAAACAAGGTCAACCCATTAAATGATATGGAAATTATTAACACTGAACTGGTGCTTGCTGACATAAAAACTCTTGAGAAAAGTTTGGAGAAGAATGAAAAGCTAATCAAAGCAAGGAAGCCAGAAAGCAAGCCGACGAAAACAATTTTAAACAATTTATTGGAACACTTAAATAAAGGGCTTTTTGCAAGGACTTTCCAAAGAAATAGCAAGGAAGATGTTATTATTAATAATTTATTTCTTTTAACAGACAAGCCAATGGTTTGTGTAGCAAACACCGACGAAAACAGCGTGCTAACAAATCAAATTCAAGAAGCAGAAACCCTTGCAAAACAAAATTCTTCTTCTTTTATAATAATTAATGGAAAACTAGAATCACAAATGACAGATCTAAACGAAGAAGAAAAACAATTAATGCTAAACGAATATGGCTTGAAAGAGGCTGGGCTAAATAGTCTTATTAAAAAATCTTATGAAATTCTTGGTCTTCAAACTTTTTTTACTTGCAACAAAGAAGAAGTAAGGGCTCGAACAATTGCTAGGGGGGCATCCGCTGTACAGGCTGCAGAAGAAGTTCATACTGATTTTGCAAAAAAATTTATCAAGGCTGAAATATCTACTTTTAACAATGTTATAAAACACAAAAATAACATAAAAAGCTTAAAAACATTGGGGTTGGTTAAAATTGTTGGTAAAGATTATATTATGCAAGAAGGAGATATTGCATACTTTATTAAAGGACAGTGATAACCGTGGTTGATAAAAAAAATCGTATTAAAATTGGGGTAATAGGCGCTGGACACCTTGGTAGGCACCATATCAAACATCTTTGTTCTCATCCTTCTGTTAACTTTGTTGGATTTTTTGATTCAAACAAAGAGGTGGCTAAGAAAATAAGTGAAAAGTTTTCAGTTAAAAGCTTTGAAAATGTTGAAGACCTGATTAGTTCTTCAGACGGGTTGCACATTGTAACACCAACAAACCTACATCATAGCATTGCTATAGATTGCCTTAAAAAAAATAAAGATATTTTCATTGAAAAACCTATCGCTAGCAGCATAGAAGAAGCAGAAGAAATAGTTGATGTTTCTACAAAAAATAAAAATATTGTCCAAGTAGGACACATTGAAAGGTTTAATCCTACAATTAATAGATTAAAAACAATAATCAAAAGTCCACATTTTATCGAAATTGAAAGACTGGCCCCTTTTCAAAGTAGGGGAACTGAAGTTCCTGTAGTGTTAGATTTAATGGTTCATGATATCGATTTAATTTTATCCATGGTAGATAGTAATATAATAAAAATTGAAGCAAGCGGAGCAACAATGATGGGTACAAAGGTAGACGTGGCTCATGCAAGAATCAAGTTTTCTAATGGAGTCGTTGCGAATCTTAAATCAAGTAGAATTGCACAGAATTATGTTAGAAAAATTAGAACATATGAAAAAAATCTATACACTATTACAGATCTAATGATTCCACAAATTGAAACCTATAACATTGGTACCTCTTCTAGTTTGTCTTCAGTGGGCATTCTTGGAACATCGGCAAGCTTGACTGAAAAAGAGGTTGAAACAGCAGACGGAATAAAAAAAATATACTATGATAAAATTATACCAGAAAAAAAAGATGCTTTATTAGAGGAAATAAATAATTTTATTGATTGCATTTATACAAGAAATGTACCCATTGTAGATGGCACAAAAGGCTTAAGGGCGTTAGAAATTGCTTTAGAGGTTGAAGAAAAAATTATTAACAATGATTAACAATAAAATAGTTATTATTGCCGGAGAAGACTCGGGGGATTTGCATGGATCAAAACTGATTGCACAAATGAAAACTATTAATCCAGATCTTTCTTTTTATGGAATCGGTGGGGACAAAATGATTCAAGCTGGACTTAACAAGGTTGAACACATTAAAAACATGAATGTAATTGGTTTGTTTGAGGTTTTAAAACATTATCCAAGAATAAAAAAGATATTTAACAAAACAGTACGATTTATCAACGAGCTTAAGCCTAATAAGGTAATACTAATTGATTATCCAGGTTTCAATATTCGGCTTGCAAAAAAAATGAAAAAATTAGGAATTCCTGTTTCTTATTTTATTCTACCTCAAGTTTGGGCGTGGAACAGTTCTAGGGCAAAAGATTTACAACAAACCTGTAAACAATTAATTAGTATCATTCCGTTTGAAAAAGAATGGTTTAGCAATCAACAGATTGATGTTCATTTTGTTGGACATCCGCTTACGTCTATTTTAAAACAAAAATTTGATTCTGGTTTTTTACACAAAAGATATGAGATTGGTCAGGATAAAAAAATTATTGCTTTATTGCCGGGAAGTAGAACATCGGAGGTAAAAAAACATTGGCCCGTTTTTTTGAAAACAATCAAGGCTTTTAACGCTTCTTCAAACCATAAAATACAACCTATTCTTATTCAAGCCCCAAATATTAAAATTGAAAATATACCTGAAGGCTTAGTGGTAATCGATAAAAACCATTATGAAGCGTTGTCTTGTGCAGATGCAGCAATTGTGTGCTCTGGGACAGCTACGCTTGAAACTGCATTATTAAATTGCCCCATGGTAGTTTGCTATAAGCTGTCTTCTTTAACTTGGTTTTTTGCAAAAAAAATGTCTTTAGTAAAACACTTGTCCTTGGTAAATCTAATTACGGAAAAAGAAGCTGTAAAAGAATTGTTACAAAAAAACATGACAGCAACAAATATTGTTAATGAAGTAAATTATTTGTTTTCAAACGAAGGAAAGAATGCCTGGGCAGAAAACTATGGTCTTCTTCTAAAAAAAATGAAATCAGAAACAACAAACCCCTATCACAATGCAGCAAAACACATTTTACAATAAATTTCTTTTGTCCATAAAAACAGTTTTTCTTTGGATAGTGGTTAAGCTCTTATATGGCTTCAACAAGTTTACCGTTGAGGGTGAAAACAATATCAATGCTTTAATCAAAAACAATCGATCTTTTATTTTGGTTTCTTGGCATGGAAAAATTTTAACCGTTTTTCATTATTTTGCTAATAAAAACTACATTGGATTAGCAAGCATAAGCAAAGATGCCGAACTAATTGTTAGGGTTGGAGAATTGATTGGGTATTCGTTTGTAAGGGGGTCTAGTTCTAGAGGAGGATCAGGTGCATACAGTGATATGATTAGGCTTTTAAAAATTCCGTCTACTAAAATTATCATTACCCCGGACGGCCCTCAGGGACCAGAACATGTTCCGAAACCTGGCGCTATTAAGCTAGCACAAAAAACTGGGGTTCCAATAGTTCCTGTTATTGGTCATGCAAAAAGAAGTTGGGTATTTAAAAATTGGCATAATTTTTATTTAAGCAAGCCTTTTAGTCCAATCAAGCTAGTTGTTGGAGAACCAATATACTTCCAACCGGAACAAGATTTAAAAGATTGTATAAAAATACTTAAAGAGAAAATAAGTTTTATTGACAAAATTGCATCTCAACATGAATAGTTTTTATTATGGGCTTAAGGTTTGGGCTTTAGTTATTTTTTTATCTTTATTCCCAATACATATTTTTTTAATAAGAATAAAAAATTTTTTATACGACTACAATTTTTGGAAGCCAAAAAAATCAAGGGCCAAAGTTATTAGCGTTGGCAATCTCTCGTTGGGCGGCTCTGGAAAAACGCCTTTTACAATTGCTTTATCAAAGTTTTTAATTTCAAAAAATTATTCCGTGGGCATTGTTGTTACAGGACATGGAAGAAATAATAATAATTTTTTCTTCGGCCAAAGCTTCCTAATGGAAAACCAGTCGTGGGAAGAAGCGGGAGATGAAACTGTTTTATTAAAAAACAACTTAAATGATGTGCCTATCTATGTTTCTTGGCGAAAAAAAAACAAAGTACATGGAGTAAATTATCTTTCTGAGAAGAATAATTGTGATATAGTGATATTGGATGATGCTTTTCAGCATCGTAAAGTTTATAGAGACCTTGATATTGTATTAATTTCTTCTGATGATCTCATGGGTTCACAAAAAATGTTTCCATATGGGCTGTTGCGTGAACCTGTTTTGGGGCTTAAAAGGGCTAATATGGTCATAGAAACAAAAGGAAACCTGTTTAATGAAGACAATGGGGCTCAAAATCAGTTTATTCTTCATTGGGAATTTAACGATTATCTTTTGATGCCCAACGACGAAACATGTGCAATAAGCGTTTTAGAAAAATACAATAATATTTTATCTTTGTGTGCAATTGGAAACCCTGAAAGCTTTAAAAAAACACTAGAACTCTTAAAAATAACCCCTAAAAAATCTTTAGTATATCCAGATCATTATCCGTTTAAAAAAAGAGATATTCACAAGATTAATCAATTTATAAATAAAAATAGTGTGGATGCTATTTTGTGCACAGAAAAAGACCTAATTAAACTAAAACAATATAAAAAAATGATTAAAATTCCAGTTGGGGCTATAACCATTAATTATTGTTTAAATTCAGAAATTGAAAAAGAAATTTTATCAAAAATAAGGGAAGTTTTCTAGCTTATTGACATTCCCTTTGTTATAGGCTAAGTTTTTTACACATTTAACAGACTAGGAGGAACTTAAATGGTAGAACTATTTTTAGACGGTGGACCTTTTATGTACCCTATTTTATTGCTATTGCTTGGAGGTTTGGCTTTGGTGGTTGAGCGTTTTCGTTCTTTATCACAGTCCCAGGCTGATTCTGATGGATTTATGGAGGACTTATCAAAGGCAGTAAAGGCTGGCGGGTCAAAAAAGGCCTTGGCAGTTTGCGAAGGACATGATGGTCCTGTTTCAAACATCTGTAAAGCCGGTTTAGACAAAGCTGGCAAAGGAGCTGATCGAGTAGAAAAGGCAATTGAAAATGCAGGTTCTCTTGAAATGGCTTTTCTTGAAAAAAACATGGGTTGGTTAACTGCAATTGTTGCAATAGCGCCAATGATGGGGTTTACTGGTACTGTGTGGGGAATGATTGGTGCTTTTGAAGCAATTGAAGCAGCAAACGATATTTCTCCAGCTGTTGTTGCTGGCGGTATTTCACAAGCTCTGCTAACCACTGCTTTTGGTTTAGTTGTTGCTATGATAATCCAAATTTGTCAAAACTTTTTTTCTTCTCAAATTGACGGAATGGTTTTAGACATGGAAGAAAAATCAATTGAACTAACGGACCTTCTTAGAAGCGCAAAATAAAAAATGGCTCTTAGAGAAAGAAAGGCCAGGGTAGGAGCTATCCCTGAGGGCGGAATGGCAGACATTGCATTCTTGCTTTTGGTTTTCTTTTTGGTAACCACCACAATCGACATGGACAAAGGCATTGGAATTATTCTGCCAGCAGAAGGACAAGAGCTTGAAATTAATAAAAAAAATATTCTTAATTTGCTTATTAGTTCCTCTGGAAGTGTTCTTTTGGGCGGAGAAGCAGTTGCCATAAGTCAAATAGATGATAGGGTCAAAGAAGAAATAAGAAAAAATAACAAACTTATTATTTCGGTCAAGGCACACGAAAAAGCACAATATGACGTATATATTGAGGTTTTAGATCAATTAAAAAAAGCTAAGGCTACGCGTATATCAATAGCAGAAACAGAATGAAGTTTAAAAGAAAATCAAACATAGAGTCAAAGATATCCACCTCTTCCATGCCGGATATTATTTTTATGCTTCTTATCTTTTTTATGGTTACAACTGTATTAAGAGAGTATTCTGGTTTGCCAATTTCTCTTCCTAAGGCAGAGCGTATTGAAAAACTAGAATCAAAAAGACATACTGCACACATTTGGGTGTCCAAAGACGGATTAATCTCTATTGAAGACAAGCTGTTTAAGAACGACGCTGTTCGTCATGTTATGTACGAAAAAAGAGCTTCAGACCCACAGTTAACTGTTTCGCTAAAGGCAGACTTGGCTGCAAGAATGGAGGTTATTTCAGGCATACATAACGAACTAAGAAAGGCTGATGCTCTTAGACTAAACTATTCTACAAAAGTAAAGGATCCGAGCTAATGAACAAAATAAATCCTATTTCCTTTATTGTAAGATTTATTCTAAACCGCGCAAGCCTCAACGACGGCACTTTAAAAGAACAATACTCAACGGTTACAAGAATTGGTGCGATGTTGGCTTGCCTTCTTGGTTTGTTAAGTTTTTATGGGTTACAACGATTTGAGCCCGACATTGATATTGAAAACGAAGGACAAATTATTATCGAAAACATCGAGATTCCTGAAACACAACAGTTTGAAACCCCTCCACCGCCTGCAAGGCCTTCTATTCCAATTGAGTCAGAAGACGAAGACTTGGCAGACGACTTAACAATTGAGGAAACAGATTTAGATAATTTTGATGCGTGGGACGCTCCACCTCCCCCGCCTTCTGGACCACAATTTAAATTTATTCCATACGATGATCCTCCTCGCCCAATTACACCAATCAAGCCTGTATATCCAGACATTGCTCAAGAAGCGGGGATTGAAGGACAGGTGTTAATTCAGTGTTTTATTGATAAAAGTGGAAGGGTTAAAGAAACTATTGTAATCAAAGGCATTCCAAATACAGGACTAAACGAGTCTGCGGTTGCTGCTCTTAGAAAAACAAGGTTTAGACCCGCTAAACAGCGTGAAACCCCAGTGGGAGTATGGATTACCATTCCGATTAATTTTAGACTACAAAACTAAAGCTGGGATTTAATAAATTCTCTATTAAGTCTAGCAATATTTTCTTGCGAAATTTCTTTAGGACATTCAGCTGAGCAAGCTCCGGTGTTTGTGCAAGCCCCAAACCCTTCTTCGTCCATTGTGGCCACCATTTTTTGAACCCTTTCTTTTTTGTCAGGCTCTCCTTGTGGCAACAAAGCAAGGTGTGAAATTTTTGCTGCCGTAAACAACATTGCTGAAGAATTTTTACAGGCAGCAACGCATGCTCCACAACCAATGCAGGCCGCAGAAAGAAAAGCTTCATCAGCATTTGCTTTTTCAACAACGGTTGAATTGGCTTCTTCCGCGTCTCCGGTATTAACAGGAACAAACCCTCCTGCATAAATAATGTGGTCAAAAGAAGACCTATCAATTGACAGGTCTTTAATAATTTTAAATGCACTTGCCCTAAAGGGTTCCAAAACAATTTCGTTTTCACTGTTAAAAGACCTCATATAAAGCTGACAAACTGTTGTGGCTTTTTTGGGTCCGTGTGGCTGTCCATTAATCATAAAACCGCAGGAACCACAGATTCCTTCTCGACAGTCGTGGTCAAAAGCTACTGGATCTAGTTCTTGTTTGATAAGCTTGTTGTTTAAAATGTCTAACATTTCCAAAAAGGAGATGTTAGGGTCTATGTCCTGAAGCCGGTAGGTTTTAAACGCACCTTTCTTTGTGTCTTTTTCTTGTCTCCAAACTTTTAGGTTAATATTCATTATTTATAGCTTCTTGTTTTTAGCTTAATGTTTTTATACTCTAAATCCTCTTTAAATAGTTTTGGTTTTCCGTCTTTATTGTATTGCCATGCTGCAACATACATAAATTCTAGGTCGTTTCTTTTTGCTTCGTTTTCTTTTGTTTGAAACTCTTCTCTAAAGTGTCCACCACAAGATTCTTTTCTCTCTAGTGCGTCGAGGGCCATGAGCTCTGCTAGCTCAATAAAGTCTTTGAGCCTTAGGGCCTTTTCTAGCTCTTGGTTAAAATCTTCTTTAGAGCCAGGAATTAATAGTTTTGTCCAAAATTTTTCCTTTATTTTTGGGATTTCTTCAAGCGCCTCTCTCAGTCCTTTGCTATTTCTAGACATTCCTATCTTGTCCCAAACAATTTTCCCTAATTCTTTATGAATTTCATCAACAACAAGGGTTCCTTTTATATTCATAATTTTTTCAATTTCTTGTTTTGTGTTGTGTGCTACGCTTTCAAGCGTTGATTGGTTTGTTTTGTTTAAAGAGCCGGGGGTTTCTTTTGAAAGATAGTCAGTTATTGTGTGTGGGACAATAAAATACCCGTCTGCAAGCGCTTGCATTAGTGCGCTTGCTCCTAAGCGGTTTGCACCGTGATCAGAAAAGTTGCTTTCTCCTATTGAAAACAAGCCTGGAATGGTGGTCATTAAATTATAATCAACCCAAAGCCCTCCCATTGTATAGTGAACTGCTGGATAAATTTTCATTGGGGTTGTATGTGGGTCTTCATCGGTTATTTTTTGATACATATCAAACAGGTTTCCATATTTTTCTTGAACATATTGTTTTCCTTTGTCTTGAATAACGCGCTTAAAGTCTAAATATACGGCAATACCAGTTTTGCCAACGCCTTGCCCTTTGTCACAAACTTCTTTTGTTCTTCGGCTGGCAACGTCCCTAGGGACAAGGTTTCCAAATGCAGGATAAATTCTTTCTAGGTAGTAGTCTCTTTCGTTTTCTGGTATGTCGTTTGGTTCTCTTGGATCATTTTTCTTTTTTGGAACCCAAACCCTTCCGTCGTTTCTTAGGCTTTCGCTCATCAGGGTAAGTTTTGATTGAAAACTATTTTTTACAGGAATGCAGGTGGGGTGAATTTGTGTAAAGCTTGGGTTTGCAAACAACGCTCCTTTTCTGTGGGCCCTCCAGTTTGCGGTAACGTTGCTTGCCATAGCGTTGGTAGATAAATAATATACATTTGAATAGCCCCCTGTAGCTAAAATAACCGCATCAGCATAGTGGGAACGAATTTTTCCATTTAAAAGATTTCTTGTAACAACGCCTTTGGCTTTTCCGTCAACCACAATAATGTCTAGCATGTCGTGTCTTGGAAAAAAACACACCTTTCCTTTGCTAAGCTGTCTGCTTAAGGCTGAATACGCTCCAAGAAGGAGCTGTTGTCCTGTTTGTCCCCTTGCATAAAACGTACGAGAAACCTGAACCCCGCCAAAAGACCTGTTGTCTAAAAGCCCTCCATACTCTCTAGCAAAAGGAACGCCCTGTGCAACACATTGATCAATAATGTTTGCGCTAAGCTCTGCAAGTCTATAAACGTTTTCTTCTCTAGACCTAAAGTCTCCGCCCTTTATGGTATCATAAAAAAGCCGCATAGTGCTGTCTCCGTCATTTTTATAGTTTTTTGCAGCATTAATTCCTCCTTGGGCAGCAATGCTGTGGGCTCTTCTTGGAGAATCATGGTAAGAAAAAGCGTCGACATTAAACCCTTTTTCAGCAAGCGTTGCAGCGGCAGAGGCGCCTGCAAGCCCTGTTCCAATTATAATAATTTTATATTTGTTTGCTTTTTCTTCTGAGAGAGCACCCAAATCTTCTTTATGGTTAGACCAGTTCCTGTGAAGGGGCCCTGAAGGGGTTTTAGAGTCCAAAATAAAATCATTCATGGGAGGATCACCGGATTGTAAACAAACCCAAACCAAAGAGGCATTGAAATAAAACCAAGGGGAATCCAAAGCCAAAAAAGAGACGCTATTGATAGATAGGTTTTTTCATATTTAGTTCCTTTAATGCCAAGCGTTTGCCCAGCAGATGTAAAGCCGTGTTTTAGATGGTACCCTAACAACGCAATTGCAACAATATAGAAAATAGAAAATATTGGGTTTCCAAACCCAACTTCGTTTCCTAAAACAACCCGATAATAAGACTCAACGCTTTCAAAGTTAAATCTGTACCAAAATGTAGACCAGTGTGTTACCAGAAAAATAAAAATAAAGCTCCCAGTAAATACGGCGTATCGGGCAGGCTGTGGGGTATTTTTTTTGCTATACGATGTTTCTTTTTGTTTTGCTTGTCTGTTTTTATACCACAATAAAATTCCAGTATAGGCGTGGCTAAGAACAAAAAGGAGCAAAAAGAACTCTGCAACCCTTACAAAATATATCACTATTGGTCCTTTTAGCTTGTCAACATAGCTGTTAAAAGCCTCTTCTCCAACAAACAAAAAAAGGTTTCCAAACAGGTGGAAGACCATAAAAAAAGACAACAAAAGGCCCGTAATTGCCATTAAAATTTTTCTTCCAATTGAAGATGTTAATATTTGAAATATGGACATAAATTTGTTGGTGCTAATGCTGATTTTATAACCTATTTTAATAAAGAGAAAGACAAAAACATGGATATTGTTGGTAAAATAGCAGGGGGACACAAAGAAACTGTTGAGTCTGCGCGAAACATTCTAAGGGAGGGCGGAAACGCTTTTGACGCTGCTGTTGCAGGGGTTTTTTCTTCTCTCGTTTGCGAATATTTATATACAAGCGCCGCTGGGGGCGGTGCAATGCTTGTGTATAAAAACAACAGTTCTCCTGTTTTGGTTGATTTTTTTGTAGAAGCCCCAAAAATAAAAAAGAATCACGTTTCTGACTTTAAAAAGATTGTTGCAGACTTTGGAGACACAAAACAAGAATTTCATGTAGGGTGGGGCTCTGTTGGGGTTCCCGGTATTTTGCCCGGACTAATCCACATACACAAAAAGTTTGGGACTCTTCCTTTTAAGGTTTTGGTTGAGCAGGCTGTTGAGGCAGGAAAAAACGGATCAAAAACCTCTAAAAACCAAGAATATTTAACAAGGGTTTTGCGCCCTGTTATATCAAGCTCTGAAGAAATAAAAAAACTGTTTTTAAAAGATGGAAGGTTTTTAAAATATGGCGACACTTTTTATAATAAGGATTTTTCTTCTTTTTTAAGCCATTTTTTATATGAAGACCCAGAAACGTTTTATATAAACGAAGTTTGTCCTCTTTTTTATAGCGCTCTTTCCAGGGGCGGCATAATCAGTCTTTCAGACCTGCAAAACTATCAAACAAAAGAGCGAAAACCGTTATCAAAACAATATAAACAACATACAGTTTTTACAAACCCTGCGCCTTCTACGGGAGGACAAACAATTCTTGATGGGCTAGACGCTCTTGTTAATAAAAAAATCGTGGGGCCTCGCGAAATTGAAGGCGCCTTAATTGCTGCAAACAAGAAGGCTGGTCGGGGCGCTAGCAAGATAGGGTCAACAACGCACCTAAGCATTATAGACAAAGAAAACAATATCGCCTCTGTAACCACCACAAATGGGGTGGGCTGTGGCAGGATGGTCCCTGGAACAGGAATTATGCCAAACAACATGTTGGGAGAAGAACATTTAAACCCGGGAGGTTTTCATGAATGGAAAAAACGGAGTAGAATTCCTAGCAACATTGCCCCCACGGTTCTTTTCAAAAAAAATGCCCCCATTGTTGCTCTTGGCTCTGCGGGAAGCAGCAGAATTATTTCTGCAATCTTGTGCACCTTGTCAAACCTTGTTAACAACAAAATGGATCTCGCCTCCGCCATCGAAAGCCCGCGCATACACCTAGAGGGCGACACGCTTCATCATGAACCGCTTGATGTGGGTGGGGTTTTTCCAAGCTTTAAAACAAAGAAGGTTGTTTCTTGGAAAGAAAAAAATATGTATTTCGGGGGGGTTAATGCCGTGGGAGAGGGCCTGTCTTTTGGTGATGACAGGAGAAGCGGATACAGTTGTTAGCTCAAGAGCCAGGAAAAAAGCTTTTTTGTTTCTTCGCTTTGTTTAATTAATTCTGGGTGCCATTGAACACCAATAAAGTTTTTTTGGTTCTCAATTTCAATTGCTTCAACAACGCCGTCTAAAGAACACGCAACCGGAATTATGTTGTCCCCAAGCTTGTTTACACACTGGTGGTGTGTGCTAGCAACAGAGGCTGACTTGGCCCCAAGAATATTAAAGAGCTTGCTTTCTTTTTCTATTTTTACTTCATGAATGCTGTGTTCTCCATTAAAAGTACCGTGGTCTGCGGCGCCAGGAATTAGTGTTGGAATGTCTTCGGTAAGAGTGCCTCCAAAAACAGTGTTAATGAGCTGTAGCCCTGCACAAACCGCTAAAACTTTTTTGTCCTGCTTTAGTGCTTCTAAAAAAATTTCTCGATCAAAAAATTCTCTTTCTTTTGACATTTGGTCTTTATCTATTAGTTCTGGGTTTGTGCTTCCATAAACGTCTGCAGGAAGGTCTGGGCCCCCAACCATTAAAAGGCCGTGAAGGTGCTCAACAATGTTGGGGATATGTTCTTTTTTCTTTGGATAGTTTAGTGTTACTGGACACCCTCCTGAATTCCAAACAGTTGAATAATAGTCTTCTTTTGTTGCGTTCCAGAAGGACCCTTTTCTTTCTATGTGATAGGGGTTAATGCCAATCAAAGGTTTTTTCATTTATGTTTTCCCCGTTTTTAAAACTTATATTCGTTTAATTTTGGAACTTTCTTTTTTAGGTCTTGAAAGGCTCCTTTATAGTTCTTTTTGTTGTACTGGACTTCCCAGTCTCCAGACGGGTTTCCTCCTTCAAAAAACCCTTTTACTATTGGGTTGTTCCTTGGGGCAACGTAATTCCATTCCCCATTTTTTTTGCCATCTAAATACGACCCAACCCCATAAAAGCGAGATGCAAAGTTTATATCTGGGCCCTCTGTCCACTCTCCTTGTTTTACGTCGTTCTCATAGGTTCCTTCTCCGGTTCTCCTTCCGCCCTTGTTATAGTGCGACCAAAGGCCTGCTTTTTTTCCAAGCTCGTAAGATCCGCTTTGTTTTCTTTCTAAGGAACCGTCGGCTGAGGTATAATATTCTTCCCAGCTTCCTGTTTGGGTCCCCATATTATATTTTCCTTTTCCACGAATTTCTGCATAGGGAGAAAGATTATAAAATTTTCCTTCTAGTGTTCCGGCAACATAGTTTTCTTCCCAGTTCTTGTCTTCTCCTTTGTCGTACCAAGTCCATTTTCCTTCTTTTTTGCCATCAACATATTCTCCTTCGCTTACCAAAACTTCATTAGAGTCCCAGCTTTTCCATATGTTAACTTTTTTCCAGTTTTCGTAATCGCCGGCTCTGGTCACGGCTCTCGTGTTAAGGTCCCACTCTCTCCATCTTCCTGAGCCATTTTCAAATATTATTTCCCCTGATTTTCTGATTCTGTTTTCGCCATCTCTTCCCCACTGAGTCCAAATTCCAACAGGGTTTCCGTTTTCGTAGTTAATATATTCTAGCCTTTTATTGTTTTCTCTGGCCCCAGGAAAAACATAGGTAACCTGTTCCCCGTCTGGGGTTCCGCTTATATAGTTTGCTTTCTTTTGGGTTCCGTTTTTTGCGTCAACTTCAATCCACTCTCCGTCTTTTGTTCCCTTTTTATAGGAACCTAAAATTTCCCCATATTTATCAATAAGCACCCCGGAATAAAGGCTACTTGAGTCTTTTTTGTATGCCAAGCCGTCTTTAATAACAATTTCGTTTTCGTAAAGCTCGCCTGAACAGGAAAAAATTGTCACTGACAATAAAAGTAAAAATAATTTTTTCATGTTTTCTCCTTGGTTTCTAGAAATTCGTAACTTCTAATGTAAAAATTATGCGTGTTAAGAAAAAGATTTACTTTTTCTCTCAACAAAAAACCGATGGCACAAAATCAATGTCTGATGTCTTGGGGGGGAAGGGGGCAAATATAGCAGAAATGTGTAGGCTTGGTTTGCCTGTTCCTCCTGGGTTTACAATTTCGTCGCTGGTTTGTGGGTCTTTTTTAAGACATGGTCAGCTTTCCGACGAACTTAAAAAAGAGATCCAAAAAAATATAAAGAGAGTTGAGAGAGAAACTAAAAAATCTTTTGGTGGGCGGTCTCCTTTGCTTGTTTCCGTTCGTTCTGGAGCAAAGGCCTCAATGCCGGGAATGATGGAAACGGTGCTAAATGTTGGGCTCACCTCTAAAACCGTAAGGGCTCTTATAAAAAAATCTGGAAACCCTCGTTTTGTTTATGACAGTTATAGGCGACTTATTATGATGTATACAGACGTGGTGATGGAAAAAGGTCTTGGGCTAGGAAAGAAGAGAGGCATTCGAAACAAAATGGAAGCAATGCTTGAAAAAATAAAACAAAAAAATGGATACAAGAATGATGGTGAGGTTTCTAGTGAATCTTGGAAGATTCTTATTGAACAATATCTTCGGGTCACAAAAAAACATTTTGGAGCCGAGTTCCCAGACAACCACCATGACCAACTATATGGGGCAATTGAAGCGGTGTTTACAAGCTGGAACGGAAAAAGAGCAAAAGAATATCGTGCATTTGAAAAAATTTCTAACAAACTAGGAACAGCTGTTAACGTGCAAGCAATGGTCTTTGGAAACATGGGTGAGGGCTGTGGAACCGGGGTTGCTTTTACAAGAAACCCTTCGAACGGCAAGAACCGTTTTTACGGAGAGTGGCTCCCAAACGCACAGGGAGAGGACGTGGTAGCCGGAATTAGGACCCCTCAACCAATTTCTGTTGATGGCGGAATAAAAAGGTTTTCGCTTGAGGCTACAATGCCAAAAGCATACAAGCAGCTTCTGGGGGTGCGAAAAGCTTTGGAGGCGCACTTTAAAGACATGCAAGACGTTGAGTTTACAATTGAAAACAACAGGCTTTGGATGCTACAAACCCGGGTTGGAAAACGTACGGGAGTCGCTGCTGTTAAAATTGCCACAGACATGGTGAGGGAGCGGCTAATTAACAAGAAAGAAGCTGTTTCTCGCGTGAAGCCTAGCCAGGTTTATGAAAGCATGCTAAAAAA
>Ga0209019_1000038_pt1 | contig 50970 bp, 43 predicted proteins | sample METZYME_3_300m_FD_187549 | JGI IMG/M metagenome (GOLD analysis project Ga0209019, IMG submission 187549) | Marine microbial communities from oxygen minimum zone in mesopelagic equatorial Pacific - METZYME_3_300m (SPAdes) (version 2) | ecosystem: Environmental > Aquatic > Marine > Oceanic... | reverse complement strand
CCAAGAGTTCGACCCGTCGGTGTTGGAGCCGGTGCGGGAGCGATTCACGGAGGAACTGCGCCGAGCCATTGGGGTCAGTGTTGCCGTGGAACTGAAACCGGCCGGCGAGTTTGAACGCACTCAGTTCAAGGCCCGCCGTATAATTGACATTCGGACGCCCTGACACTTTTCCACCACGCTACTTTCAGGACAGGGATATGACTTCCAGAAGGCCCACCCACAACACTTTGGACCATTCTCTAGGTGAGACCATCGACCTCATCCGGGACACGGTGCGCCAGTTCTCCTCCCAGGAGATTGCACCCCGGGCCGAGGAGATTGACCAGAGTGACGAGTTCCCCAGAGACCTTTGGCCTAGGCTTGGCGACCTGGGTCTGCTGGGCATCACTGTCTCCGAAGAGTACGGCGGCGCCGGCCTTAACTACCTAGCCCATGCCGTATCCATGGAAGAGATCTCCCGTGGTTCCCCCAGCGTCGGACTCAGTTACGGCGCCCACTCCAACCTTTGCGTCAACCAGATCTACCGGAACGGCACCGACGCGCAGAAACGGCAATACCTGCCGAAATTGATCAGCGGCGAACATGTTGGAGCGCTGGCTATGAGCGAGCCCGAGGCCGGGTCCGATGTTGTAAGCATGTCGCTTAGGGCCGAAAAGAAAGGCGACCGCTACGTATTGAACGGCAGCAAGATGTGGATCACCAACGGTCCCGAGGCCGACACTCTGGTGATCTACGGCAAGACCGACCCCGAAGCCGGCTCCCGAGGCATCACCGCGTTCTTAGTCGAGAAGAGCTATGCCGGTTTCCAGGCTTCAACTAAGCTGGACAAACTAGGCATGCGAGGCTCCAGCACCTCGGAATTGGTGTTTCAGGACTGTGAGGTGCCCGAGGAGAACGTGCTTGGTGAAGTTGGCCACGGTGTCCGGGTGCTGATGAGCGGACTTGACTTCGAACGCCTAGTCCTCGCCGGAGGGCCTTTGGGTATCATGCAGTCCTGTCTGGACATCGTGTTGCCTTACGTCCACCAGCGGGAGCAGTTCGGCCAACCCATCGGAGAATTTCAACTGATCCAGGCCAAGTTGGCCGACATGTACACCTCTCTCTCGGCCTCCCGATCCTACGTCTACGCTGTAGCGCGGGCCGCCGACCGTGGCGAGAGCAACCGCAAAGACGCCGCCGGATGCCTCTTATTCGCCGGAGAACACGCAACTCAGGCGGCGTTGCAAGCAGTTCAGACTCTGGGCGGCAACGGGTACGTCAACGAATTTGCCACGGGGCGGCTGCTGCGGGACGCCAAGCTCTATGAGATTGGCGCCGGGACCAGCGAGATACGCCGCATGCTCATCGGCCGGGAGCTGTTCCGGGAGTCTGAGTAAGCCACCTGCATCCTCCGTTTGAGTCCGGCATCAAAATACCCGGATTCCATCCAACTACGACAATCACTCGTAATATTCCATAACGACCGCCGATGAATGAAGGTTTCCGGATGAGCATTTCTTGAATTTGATTTTCCCATCCTGGCCCCGCAGCATTTTCTGGCCCGCCGTCTTGCTTCTGCTCATATTGGTGGCTGCTTCCTCGCCGGACGGTAGCGGAGCAATCTCAGCTCCTGGCGCAACCACACCCGGAACTCCTCTTCCGACGGCGACAGTCGTTGAACCACTCATCTCCATGAGCGACCTGCCGGATGATCCGACTGAATTGATGTTCGCCATGCTGTACGAGAGCGGCGGCGAATGGCGTCCCGTAGACAACGTTCCGACGAGCCTGAATGGGCCGGGCCGGTCATTGCCACAGGTCGCCAGCCGCGACACCTACTGGTTCAGTTGGGGCGCTTTTTACCCTCATATGGGCGTCTACTCCCCGTATCCTCTGCCCATTCCAACCTCGTGCTGCGCCCGGACTGCGCCATTTACCCGCAATTTGGTGGTGTATTTAATTGACACAAATTTTATATTAATTTTAAACTAAGTATAATTTTGACAGTTAACAGCAGGGAATACGCCTTTTGTCCCGCGCCGTATCCAATGCGCTGGCCGATTGCGGACGCCTGTAGATCGGGGTCTAGATAATCCAGCAAGGACTATAGCCCCGGCCCCATGCCGCAGATTTCGCGGCGGAGGAAGGGAGGACGGGTATGCGGAAATCGATATCGCTGCTGCCAATCACGCTGTTTTTTTTAGCGTTGGTTGCGGTGGCTTTCTTCTCGAACCAGAACATTATTCATGCGGAAGATGACCACGGCGATTACCGTTTCGCTTCCACCAACCTGAACATCGGTTCAGGGGCCGTGTCGGGCGTGATCAATCCTTCCGACATCCTGTTTGATGTGGACTATTTCTCTTTCCAAGCCCTTAGAGGTGTCGAATACACGTTTGTGCTGGACGAGATCACGGTCATCGACGCCAACATCTCCATCATCAACTCCCTGTCTCGCGGCAACGACAATTCCCCCGAGCAACAGCTAACCGTGTCCGGCGGGCAGAAGACCGTAACCTGGATCGCCCGTACCACCGACAGCTACTATGTAGAAGTATCCGGAACGCTCAACCACTTCGACGGTTCTTTCTACCTGGGTGATTACACTCTTAGTGGTTTCGCGGATACCCGGTTCGTAGACCGCCATTCAGACGAGAGCACCGGCGCAACCCAGATCACCGCCGGAAACGTTTACCAAGGCGCGGTCAGCCCCTGGAGTAATCAGCCAAGCCTGGTCAATACTGTCGACGGCGGAGACGACTTCGATTTTTACTCATTCCAGGCCCAACGCGGTGTTAGGTACAACATCGAGGTTGAACTAGGCACTTCGGAAGGCGTGGAAATCGCCATTCAATCCGGACTTTCGGGCGTGGAAAAGACCAGCGACGGCATCGGCAACACTCTGAGTTGGATCTCCCCGCGCAACAGCACCTATTTCATCGCAATCACTGGTACTACCAGGGTCCGCGATTCGAACGGCACCTATGCCATTAAATTAAACGCGGAAACAGCCCTCCTTGACCAGCATTCTCAGGCCATTGCCGGGGCGACAGTGGTCAGCTTTGGGAATGCCCATCAAGGGTCGATCAGCCCAGCCGACGACTTGGATTATTTCTCTTTCCCGGCCCAGCGCGGCGTTAAATACATGCTGGATATTACTCTGGGTAGCGCCGACGGCGTGTCACTCGTGGTGACCGACACCAACGGCACCAGCCTTGCTGCCAATGGAAGCGTGGGAACGCATCTTGAGTGGCTAGCGCCCGCCAACGCAACCTATATGGCGGTGGTGTCTGCGTCGACCCAGGTGCCAAATGTCATCGGTACCTATTCCCTAAACTTGAGTATGGACAATACGCTGCAGGACTATCACGGCGACTTCCCCAGCACCGCCTCGGTCCTCAGCTTCGGCAACGCCCATCCAGGCGCAGTCAGCCCGAGCACCGACCGGGACTATTTCTCATTCCAGGCCGAACGAGGCGTCAACTACTCTCTGGCCTTGGAACTACTGACTGCCAGCGGCGCGGTCATATCCATCGAGAGCCTCGAGGGTGACACATTGAGCAGCACCAACGGTCTGGGCACCGGCCTGGGATGGACGGCGGCTAGTACCGGCCTTTTCTACGTTGTTATCTCCCCTTCGCCGCAGGCCACTGAGGGGATCGGTTCCTACTCCCTCACGGTATCGGCGAACACCAGTTTGGAAGACCGCCATCTGGACACGGCCTCCACCGGCACTCCGCTGAGCTTTGGCACCGTATACCAAGGCGCGATCAGCCCTCAGTCAGACTTGGACTTCTTCACCTTCCCGGCGATACGGGGGGTGGAATACATTTTGGATCTGATCTACGGATCGGCTACTGCCGTGTCCATGGAGGTCTATAACGCGGGCGGAAGCGCTGACAACGGCGCCCGGAACTTTGGCGAGAGCAACCTCGTCCGTTGGACCGCTCCGGACTCCGGTACCTACTTCGTAAAGGTATCGGCCTCGGCCAAAGCCGAAGAGCCGACAGGGACATATTCGCTGAAAGTAACTCCTGACACGACGTTGCAAGACCGGCATAGCGATACCGCTATAAACGGTACTCACATCGGGTTCGGCAACGCAATTGCAGGCGCGATTAGCCCGTCAAATGACTATGACTATTTCCTGTTCTTGGCCGAGAAGGGAATCACCTACACAGTCGATGTGAGACCGGGTACAGTTGCCGCCGTCCGGTTCTCGGTGGAAAACGCGGCGGCCGAGTTTTCGGTTTCCAACTTTGGGCTGGAACAAGCCCTTGAGTGGGAGGCTCCCGAAGCCGGCTGGTACACCCTGGCCATCTCCGCATCCGGACGGGTGGGCAATCCCACCGGCACCTATCTGATCACCATCAACCGTCAGAGCGACGTTCGCCCGGACGCCCCCAAGGTTAACGAACCAGCTCCGGACCTGGTTGACACAACACTGCCTAGGGTGACTACTCCCACTGGGACGGCATTGGTCCTTGAATCACGGGTCTCTCCTTTGGGAAGCACTGTTCGAGTTCCCGTAAAACTGCACGAAGCCTCGGGAATCACAAGCCTGGGATTCACCTTGAACTACGATTCAGACGCCCTACGGGTGGTCTCTGTTGAACGAGGGTCCAGGCTGACTGAAGACTCATTCAGTTACGACGCAGACACTCTGGGCGAGATTAATTTTGGATTTGCCGCGACCCGCGGCTCTGGGTCCGGAGGGACCGCTGCGGTGATCGAATTACAGGTAGTCGGGTCCTCGGGCTCGGTGAGTCCAATCACCCTATCAAACGCCTTGGCGAGCCACGATGCCCAAGGGCCGCTATCCATGGAATTGGTGGGCGCCGACTTCAAGGTAGGCGCAAAGATTAGGGGTGACGCCGACGGCGATAGTGTAATAACGGCATTGGACGCGCTTCAGGCCCTTAGGATGGCGTCCGACCTCATGAAGATTGACCTGGCTTTGGACGTTGACAACGACGGCAAGATCACCATCGACGATGCCCGAATTATTCTGAACATGGCCCGGCCAAGTTAGGGGAGCAGATCATGCGCTGGATGTTAGAAGTCGCATATATCGGAATATTAAGCAGTTGGAGATGGTTGCTGGGTTCGGCAGCCGTCGTCGGAGCGCTTGTGGGCCTGCTGCTCGCGGTTGGAGTATTGGGCGGCGGCAGCGATGGAAGTGGAGCAGCGTTGCCATCGGCGATCGCGTCTCCAACACCCGCGCCGGCGGCTAGCGCCAACCCCACAGCCGTCCCACAACCAACGCCTACTATTGCGCCTACCCTTGCGCCTACCCTTGCGCCTACCCTTGCACCTGCCGTAGCCCCAGCCCCCAAGTCTATCTCGGTGCCGATCTTGGCCACCCGGGCGAACAATGTAGGTAGCTTGGAATTTGTCTTAGTCTATGACTCGGCCAAACTGGAATTGGAGCAGGTGGAACGCGGGCTATTATCCGGGGATGCCTTGATCGACTTCAGCACCCCCTCGCCTGGAAGGCTCTGGACCGGCATCATCGATCTCAGCGGCATCGACGGCAGCGGCCCGGTAGCTGTGGTGAGATTCAAAATCCGCGACAACGTGGGCGGCAACATGCCATTCACGTTGGAGAACGTCGCCGCGTTTGACGCCAATACCCTGGTGGACATCATAACCGGCACTACTCCGGGCGAGTTCACCGTCTCAGGCGTGACTCCCCTGTCTCCCATCGTGACTTTCCAATAGTCTGATAGGCCGGTAACTCGAATAGTTGAGATGAGGCACGGCTAAACCGTGCCTCATCTTTTTTATCATCTTTCCACCAGACTTAATCTCGCCTACAATGTTGCCCGGTATTCACGTGCATGCGCGTAGATTTGGAGGGAACATTTTGGCAAGTTTGACACTTTCGGAAGCTGAAACAATCTTGGCCGGCTCCAAGGCGAAAATGGTGGAGTTGGGCGTGAAGATGAGTATCTCGGTGGTCGACCCACGGGGAGACCTCATCACCATGTGCAAGATGGATGGAGCGCCCTGGCGGACTCCTGTAGTATCCCGTGGAAAAGCGGTCGCCTCCGCCAGCTTTGAGGTCGCCAGCGGCTCGTTGACCGATAACTCTCAAGCCCCCATCTTTCGGGCTTTCATGGCTATGGAAGGGGGCCATTTTATCCCCGGTCAGGGCGCGTTGCCCGTCTTCAGAGGTGGAGAGATCATCGGAGCGGTCGGTGGTAGTGGAGGCACAGCGCAAGAGGACGAGGACTGCGCCCGCGCAGGCATCGAAGCCGCCGGGTTCTCCGCCACACGATAATACAGCGCGGTCCTAACATCAGCATTCGTAGGGGCAGGTTCGAAACCTGCCCTTTTCTTTATCCTATCTGCTTGCCAAAGCAATTTACCCTGAGGGGCACCTCCTCGTCATTACTTTGGCCATCAGAAACTTGGTTACCAGGGCCTGGACGGGTTAGGAACCCACCCCCACATGAGGGCCAGGAAGCCTGCGAGCTGCCGAATCACCCAGATACAATCGCCCCGGTGGACGGTGCCCGCTGCGAAAATGTAGACTGAGTTTGAGATAAATGCGGCCCCAGACCGGCACATGGAGTGGAATGATGCACGTCGGATCCTCGATTTTTTTTCAGAACTTCCAACACAAACGCACCGATCTAGAGGTCTATCAGAACGAGCTGAAGTTGGCCGACCTAGCCGAGCCGTTGGGGTTCGACTCAATCTGGGGCGTGGAACACCATTTCACCGACTACACGATGTGTCCTGACGTGCTCCAATTCCTCTCCTACATGGCCGGGCGGACCGAAAGGGTGCAACTAGGAAGCATGGTAGTCGTCCTGCCGTGGCACGACCCCATGAGGATCGCCGAACAGTTCTCGGTGTTGGACCATCTGAGCGGCGGGAGGGCCATCATCGGCGTAGGCCGTGGTCTGGGACGGGTGGAGTTCGAAGGATTCAGGCTGGACATGTCCGAGTCCAGGACCAGATTCGCCGAGAGCGCCAAGATGTTGGTGGATGCCCTAGAAAATGGAGTTGCCGAATTCGACGGTGAATTGATCAAACAGCCCAAAGTGGACATCAGGCCCAAGCCGTACAAGAGCTTCCATGGGCGCACCTATGCCGCCGCAGTCTCGCCGGAGTCCTCGTTGGCCCTGGCCCAGTTGGGCTTGGGCATACTGATCATTCCTCAGAAACCGTGGAGCGAAGTCGAGAACGAGTTGAAGGCCTACCGGGAGATATTCCAAGAGGTCAATGGAACTCCCGCACCACCGCCCATCGTGGTGGGGTTCACCTTCTGCCACGAGGATGAAGACCGGGCCAAGGAGATGGCCAACGAGTACGTGGGCAATTACTGGGACTCGATAATGGACCACTACGAATTCCGCAGCGACCACCTAAAGGAAACCAAGGGCTACGAATACTACGGCAAGTTCACCGAAAAGATCGAGAAGTACGGCACGCAGGACGTGAAGGACTTCTTCTTGGACCTGCAGGTGTGGGGCACACCTGACCAATGTTACGACAAGATTATGAGCACTCGTGGCCGCGTCGGCAGCGATTCGTTCTTGGCGGCGTTCAGCTTTGGCGCCATGCCCTACGACGAGGTCGAAAAAAGCATGCGGTTATTCGCCAAAGAGGTCCTGCCGCGCCTGAAGGAATTGCCCGGCATAGCGTGAACTAATCCCCGGTGTAGCGGATATCCTCACTCTTGATCTCGCCCAACGGACGCCAATCGAACCGGCTGTTGTAGGGGTTATCTACACCTTCTAGAGCATCGGCGGCAAGCTTGCCCAGAACCGGGGCAAACTTGAATGCGTGGCCACTCCCTCCGGTTGAGACAACCAGCCCTTCCCGTTCAGGGTCGCGGCTGATCCAAAAGTCCCCGTCCCAGGTGTCGCAGTATAAGCAGATCTTGCTGCCGTGGAGACGGAGATTTGCCAAAGATGGCAGTGAACCGGTTAAAAACTCTCGGCAGTGGGCTTCTTCATTCGGTGTCGTAATCCTCTCAGAGTCAGCATGGACTCGCCGGCCCGGCCCATGATTGGCCATTTTTACTATGCCCTCGCCGTTAGCGGGGAAGCCGTACCAACCGCTACGTGGAATATCTGCGCCCCAGGGAGGGAAAGACGGCGCCCGGTAGTTCTCCGGGTGTTGGGGTTTGAAATAGAATATCGGCTGCCCCACCGGCCACATACGGTCAGCAAGCTCCGGCAATAAGATGGGGGTCCAAACACCGGCGGCAATTACTACCCAGTCGGCACGCAGATCAACTCCGTCGGATGCTACGACCCCAACAACCTTCTCCCCGACCTGCAACAATTTGACCGCTGAGAACCCAGTCACGATGATTACGCCGGCTTGTATGGCATCTTTGACCAACGTGGCCGTGACCTCGCTGGCCTCCACCCAGCCGGCCCTGGGATTGAAATATCCGTCGATGTAGCGATCAGAGTTCCAGTGGGGATATCTCCCGGCCAGGTCTCCGGGCGAAAGCCGCTCCAAGGGAAAGCCTCTCTGGGTCAAAAGGCTGTACGAGTCCTGCTCGAAAGACCCGGCAGCCATTGGTACGCTGGACATCAGCAGGAACCCGTCTTCGTGGTAGAGTTCCTGCCCCCAGCCGGCGTTCCAGCGGTGCCAGCCTTCAATGGCCTCTGCGCACAACGAGGAATATAGGCCGTCGTCGCCGTAATCCATGCGCACCATGCGGCTGACATCGTTGGATGCCGCCAGGGGATGGGGCACCGGGCCGGGGTCGGCCACAGTCACCCGGTATCCACGCAGCTGTAGCTCCAAAGCGGCCGTCAGGCCGAAAATACCGGCCCCGATGACCAGCACCGATGCATCAGGTGGCACAGATCAGCTCGCGGAAGCCGATTTGATGGCCTCCCTGAGGTCGTCGATGCTAACGTCGCCTTTGAGGAGTTCACCGGCGATCATGTAGGTAGGAGTACCCTCGACGCCTTTCTGTTTAGCCGCCTCGTACTCCCGCATCACGGTCTCGCGGTATTCGCCGGAGTCGAGGCGTGGGCCCAGGTCTCTCCAGTCCATACCGGCAGCCTCAACGATACCTTCCAGTACGTCCAGGTCGTTGATGTCGGCGCCGGTCTCCCAGTAAGCCTGGGCGGCCAGGTGGTGAAACTCATCGTCCTTGCCCTTCATCTTGGCGTAGACAGTGGCCTCGTGGGCACGTTTGGTGTTGGGGGACCACTGCGGACGGTGCATGATCAAACCGACGCCTTCGGCCCGTTCTTGCATCGCCGCGTTGAGCTCGGTTTGGGTCTCGCCATCGAACAAACGGCGCTCCTCTCCTTCAGGAGGACGCTCAGGGCGCAACAGATACGGCTTGCGGTCCACCTGGAAGGAGAATTCCTTGGCCAATATGTCGAGCCTACCCAGGCCGACGTAGCAAAAGGGTCAAGCGTAGTCGTACCAATGGGTGACGCTGACAACTGTGGACGTGGTCATCTCATACCTCTAGGGTTTTTAGTATCGTATCGAAAAACGCCTAGTCGGCGGCGCTGGACGCTCCGGAACGTGCGAAGGCCTTCCGCAGGGCTGCGGAGGCTTCGTCCACAGCCTGTTGGCCTTTGTCCACCACTGCTCCCATGGTGAAAAAGCCGTGGATTACCCCATCGTAACGGGTGGCCGTGGTTTCCACGCCAGCCTCGCTCAAGCGCTTGGCGTAAGCCTCGCCTTCGTCGCAAAGGGGGTCGAATTCCGCCGTGATCACCAGGGCCGGAGGCTGCCCAACCAGGCTCTTAGCCTGAAGCGGGGCTGCGTAAGGATTCAAGGCGTCATCTTCGTTGCTCAGATAATGGTCCCAATACCACTGCATGGTGACTTTGGTCAGGGAATAGCCTTCGGCGTTCCGGTTATAAGAATCCGTCGTGAAGTTAACTTCCGTGACCGGATAGATCAGGAGTTGCAGCGAGATCTCAGGCCCTCCCCGGTCCGCCGCCATCAGACACATGGCCGCAGCAAGGTTGCCACCGGCGCTGTCGCCACCCACGGCCAGACGAGAACCGTCTGCGTTGATGCTGGCAGCATTTTCGACCGCCCAAATGGTCGCGGACCAGCAGTCCTCGGCATTGCCGGGAAACTTGGTTTCCGGGGCCAAACGGTAGTCTACCGATACAACCACGCACTGGCCGCCCACGCATAGGTTGCGGCACGATCCGTCGGCCTGTTCCAGATCGCCAACAACCCAGCCACCACCGTGGTACCAGACCAGGATCGGGAATGGGCCGTTTCCTTCCGGCGTGTAGATACGTATCGGGACATCACCGTCGGGACCGGGAATGTTCCGGTCTTCCACCTTGGCGACTTCGGGACCGGGGGAACGAGGGCGTTTCTTTCCGTTGGCCCTAGCTTCTTCCGGGCTAACCGTGTGCGCGGCTGGCAGACCAAGGGCAGCCACACTATCCATCACTTGTATAACCTGGGGATCTAATGGCATCTCATACCTCTTTTTCGATTAACTGCGGTCTGATTATTCGAGTATATGTTAGCTGATTATGTCTTGAACGTGGCAAAGCATTTATTGGAGGTCAAAACGTCCGTCTCCACCCATTCCACGTAATCGGGCTTGGCGTTCAGTTCTTCCATAGCTCCCAGCATACAGGCCCAGTTGAGCAGCTCGTGCTGGCCTGCGGCTTCCAGTTCGGTGGTGGTGCGGTTGCTCCAGTACCCGTAGTTGGCTTCTTTCAAACTGGAAAGCATCTCGCGGTCGGACGGCGTGTCAGGCCACAAATAGTTGTTCTTGGCCGTCAAAAAGGCGTGAGACCAGCTTGAGGAGGCCACCAAGGCTACACGGTAAGGGCTCTCTTTGAGCACCATGGCCAGGGCCGCTCCCACCTGCATGCAGCGCTTAGCCGTGGGGCCAGGCGGGTCCGGCTCCAAGGCCACACCGTTCACCTTAACGGGCAGTGCGCCGCCCTTTTGACTGATAACGCCGCGGCCGTAACAATTGACCGCCATGGGCACCACAGGGAAGCTGAACCCTTCACGGTCGTAATCCAGATACAACAGAGTGTTGATGAACGCGTGGGCCAGGCCTGGCTCATGCAGCGGACGGTAGGCATAGGCCATGTCCACTCCCTGGTTGATCAGCCCGGAAGTCAGGTATCTGGCCGCCTCAGGATGGCCTTGGTAGTTAAAGACCTTGTCGGCCGGCTCGTCCCAAACGTTGCGCCGGGCCGAGCCATCGGCCCTGGTGAAGGGCGAACAATTGAATTCATCATAGGCCAACACACAGAAGGGGGTGATGACGTCCTCCCGGAAGTTCTCGTACTGGTCGTCACCGAAAATTATTACGAAATCTGGGTTGAAGGCCTGAATCTCCTGTCTCACCTTTCGGAACCCGGCCACCAGGCGCTCCCGGTGCTTCTGAGCCGCGGTATAGCCGTCGTCGTCACCGAACTCAACCCGCATGGGTTCCGGCCAGTTCATGGGGTCTTTGAGACTCTCAGGGAGGCGTTCGTCGTTCTTCAGCGTCCTGAGCAAGGGATACATCTTGTCTTCGTCAGGCGCAATCAAGGCTGGGTAATGAGTTAGGCCTGCGCCAAATATCTCCGCCATCGATTCACCTCTTGGGAGTCAGTCTCGCCGGGATGATTATTGGTTAGGCATTATAGCTGATGTAGGATCTAGGTAAATGACTCTGGCGCCGTTATGACCCTGGGTCCCAGATCCAGTACTTCGAGATAGCCCCGCCATCAACCCGTAGATCGAAGCCGGTGATCATCTCGGCTTCATCGGAGGCCAGGAACGCCGCCGCTTTGCCGTAGTGGCTGGGGCTGGGTAGCTTCTGCATTGGCAACCCGGCGCCCGGGTCGGCCGGCCAGCCTGGCAACCGCTGTCCGAATCGAGGTCCAGGCCACTTGACCCCCCAGCGCTGGGCACGCTCCAACCCCTCCGCTCTATCAGTGGCGGTGGGGGTGAGGCTGTTGACTCTGATGCCGTATTCCGCCAGGTCCATCGCCACCGCCCGGGTGAAGTTCAGCAACCCTCCCTTTGCGGTGCCGTAGCCGATGTTCCCTGGTTCGCCCTGATGTCCGGCCGTGGAGATGATATTGATCATGTTTCCGTGTCGGCCCAATTCGATCATCTGTTTGGCGACGAGCTTGGTGAACAGAAATGCACCGGTCAATAAAACATCGGTCTGCCGCCGCCATTCTTCGACGGACATGTCCAGGATTCCCTTAGTGTTGAACAAGGTAGCGCCGTTGACCAGGATATCCACTCCCCCAAAGGTCTCTTTGGCTCGCTCTACGGCAGCGGTTACCTTGGTTTCGTCGGTAACGTCGCACACGATGGAGATGGCCCTCCTGCCCTTGGCGATCACGGACTGTGCACACTGTTCGGCGTAATCCGGATTGATGTCGATGCAGACGAGGTCGGCGCCTTCTTCAGCCAATCCCTCGGCGATGCCACCCATGATGTTTGGGCTGGTGCCAGTCACCAGCGCAATCTTGCCTTCTAATTTCATCTCGTACGCCCCTGTTGGACTGTGTCATTTCTTGATGCTGGCCATCCACTCTTCGTGGTCTGGTACTTCTTCGCCGACCACGTATGAGTAGTAGCAGCCCATCGCCCCAAGGAACTTAATTTGCTTCCGAAGGTTTTTTACCAGACCCGGAAAATCTGCGTGGGAACGAAGGTATTTCTGGAACCCGCTGAATTCAGGGCCAAGCTCCAGAATCTTCTGTGCATTGTTCACCACGACTTCTAATCTGCGGCGGTTCCTTATGACCCTGGGGTCCTCGGTCAGCAGGTCAACTTTTGTCGGGGTCTTGCCGGCCACTTTGGCGGCGTCGAATTCGTGGAACACCTCCCGGGTGCCGGACCACTTGGATCCACCGATTTTACAAGAATGCCCAACTGGAAAACGGCCTTGCTCATGACCTCAAGGTAATCACCAGGCCTTCGGGGTGATCCTATCCGGGGCTTCCATCTCTGGCATGTCATTTCTCCCTGGTCCTGAAGACGGCTAGTCGATGGTCAAGATTATCTTTCCGAAGTTGGCGTTGGTCTCCATGTAGCGGTGGGCGTCCGCAACCTCTTCCAGTGGGAACAACCGGTCCACCACGGGCTTCATGCTTCCTGAGGCCAGGTGGGGCAGCACGTGACGCTTGAATTGGGCGGTGACGGCCAGTTTCTCTTCGAGAGAGCGGCCCCGCAATCCGGTCCCGGTCACCTGTAGCCGCTTGCCCATCAGTTGGCCAAGCTCCACCTCAACCTTGCTGCCACCCATCAAACCCACTTCTACCAATCTGCCCAAGACCGCCATGGAGGCGATGTTCTTATTCCAGTAGGGCGCGCCGATGAAGTCGATCAGCACGTCCACCCCCACACCTGAGGTGTGCTCTTTAACTATTTCAGCAAAGTCCTGGTCGTGATAGTTGATCCCGACATCCATGCCTAATGCAGCCGCCCCAGCCAGCTTCTCGGCGGAACCGGCGGTGCCGAAGACGAACGCACCAGCATGGTGGGCCAACTGCACGGCCGCAGTGCCCACTCCGCTCCCTGCGGCGTGGACCAACACCCTCTCGCCCATCTGCAAGTTACCCCGGTTGAACAGTGCGTCATAGGCGGTGAAAAATACCTCTGGCGTCGCCGCAGCTTGCACGAAGTCCCAGGCGTCGGGGATACGCACGGCCATGCGGTGATGGGTGATTGTGCGGCTGGCGTAACCGCCGCCGCCCAATAGGCCAAAAACCCGGTCTCCCTTGGCCATGCCGGCCACCCGTTCGCCAGCCTCAAGCACCACTCCGGCAAACTCCAGGCCGGGAATGTCTGACGGGCTGCCGGCGGGGGCGGGATAGTTGCCTTGTCGCTGTATCATGTCGGCCCGGTTCAGGGCAGATGCTTTTACGTCAATCAAAACATCTTCGGGGCCCGGGACGGGGTCGTCGACCTCTACGATCTTAAGGACATCTGGGCCACCTGGTTCAGTGATTACGGCTGCGCGCATCTATGGTTTCCTCGTTCATCAGGGCGAAAGTACGCCTGGGTGGGATTTCGACGTAGTTTATCACTGGAGACAGAACGGCGTAGGGGCACGGCAATGCCGTGCCCCTACGCCGTTCTCTTAGCGAATTTGAATCAGACTTCGTCGGCGGTGAGGTGGTCGTCGATGCGTTGCATCAGGTCTATGATCTCCGGCATGGCGGGTCCGTAACGGTCGGCGTCATCAATACCGTATCCTTTGTGGTAGGCGGAACGGAAGCTCGAAACCGTGCCTCCGGCCCCGGTGACTGATGAGTTGCTCTCATCCCAGATTCCGCCATGGATCAGGCCCGGCATTGAACTGGAGTCGCGGAAAACGTTTTTGGGATCACCGCCGTCCTCGACTATCAGCATCTGCTCTTCAAACTGACGGCGCATGAACACGATGGGCAAGTCGGTCCGGCCCAGGTGTTCTACTGTCCGGTCCATTATGTCGCCCTGGCCAACCCAGGCGTGGGAATCTTGGGCGAGGACGAAGTCCCAGATCGGACGCCCATCCTCATCATATATCGGGATGTCGTAGTAGGGAACCGATTCTTGTTCGCCGGCCTCTACTCCCCCTAGACCCATGTAGCAGCCGTAGGCGATGTGGTAGGTATTGGTGTCGTCGATGGGCACGCGAATCTGGAATTCCTGACGCACTTGTCCGGGCCCGCCGGTCTGGGTGAAGAAGGGGAAAATAACAGTTGAGTGGCGCGACTGTCGGTCTTTGTCAGCGCCCAGCGCTTTGGAGTAATTGATCCCTTTCTCCATGCCATACTGGGTCTCGTGGGCGTAGAGGGACTCGATGCCCCGGCCCATATCGATCCTCGAATGCAAGGTGGACATCTGCCGGTCTTTCGTACGCTCTTCCAACTCTCCCTTCTTCTCTAAGATGTATTGGAAGTTGTAGCCGTGTAGGTAGACGCTATGCGCTGGGTCGCCAGTGTTCTCGTGGCATTGGAGCCAGTTGCAGGCCAGATGCGAGATTCCAATCTGACGGATGGCGTTGGGCATGACGAATAGATCCCAGGGAGGCAACAAAGGCATCGGTTGGGGGCCCATATAGGTCCAAACCAGGCCGCCCATCTCCTGTACAGGATAGGAACCGATCTTGACCTGGTCCTTCAGCTTGTTGGTCGGCGATTCCAAGGGAGTGTCGATGCACTGGCCGTCTGGAGCGAACATCCAGCCGTGGTAGCAGCAACGCAGACCGTCCTCGTCGGGGAAACCGTACTTCATCAGGGTCATGCGGTGGGGGCAGCGCTCGCCAATCAGACCCAGGTCGCCCTTCTTGGTGATAAACAGGACCAAGTCTTCTCCCAAGATACGGATGGGCATCACCTCTTCCTCTTTCAGTTCGACAAGAGGGCGTACCGGAATCCAATAGCGACGCATCAGCTCGCCCATAGGAGTACCTGGGCCAACTCTGGTAAGTCTCTCCTGTGCTTCGGCGGTCAGCATATCGACCCTCCACTATTGTCCTCGGCAGGTTAGGTGAATCTAGTGGATTCCCTCGGCCGATCAGACGGCGATTAGTATATCGCAGATTCGCGTTACGAAGAAAACTGGACGGGGTTAATCCCGTATAGATTCTGGTCCTGGTCCTGACCTGAATATGCTCTACTTAGCTGTGAAAGAAGTGGCCGGCTGTCCATTGGGCGTCACATCGTAGATCGCACGTGATATAGATTCGCGATCCAAAGTGACCTTCCATTCACGCTAACCAAAAATGGCGGCACAAGGGATGGGTTTGCTGAGGTCATAGACCAGATTGGTCACATCCACAACGATTTCATCTCCTGCTTGCTAAAACTTCATAACCTTTAAGTTTAGCGCAGCTACTGGGGAGGCCGGCTCCACTGAAGGTGGGCTTCCCTTGATTGGGGTGACGATGGTCGGTGATTTCGACGGATGCGATGCCGTAAACTTTCTGCCGCAAACGGGGTAGCCGCTAAAGCCGGGAGAATAATTACGCTTAACCACTTACTTGTTGCCGCCCTCCGTACATTCGCCCATCTCTGCATTGTCCCTACATGCTCGTTGTTTTGTTCCCAGGCTTGGTGACAGACCGGTAAGTAGCTTGGGATATAATTTGGAATGTACTATGGTACCCATATGGGAGAGATCTGATTCGCTACCCAAACCTTAACGCCCGAGGTGGCCCATGGCTAAGGCCAAACATCCCCTGGTTGATTCTCTGGACGCCTTTTGCAACGACACTGAAGCCTACCTGGAAGGCAAACCTGGCGGCCCTCTCTACGGGCTGACTTTCGCCGCGAAAGACATCTTCGACGTTGAAGGGCATGTCACTGGGGGTGGCAATCCAGACTGGAAGGCCACTCACTCTCCTGCCGAACATAACGCCTGGATCGTCCAAACCTTGGTGGACGCCGGAGCGACTATGGTCGGCAAGACTCATACCGACGAGTTGACCAGGGGCATCCTGGGTGAGAACGCTCATTACGGCACCCCAATCAACTCCAAAGCGCCTGGTCGAGTGCCTGGTGGATCTTCTAGCGGCTCGGCGGCGGCTGTGGCCGGCGGGCTGGTAGATTTTGCCTTGGGTTCCGACACCGGCGGCTCGGTGCGCATCCCTGCCAGTTTCTGCGGGCTCTACGGTCTCCGGCCCACTCATGGGCGTATACCATTAGTAGGCGTCTTGATGCAGGCGCCCAGTTACGACACTATAGGTTGGTTCACCAGAGATGCCGAGACCTACGGTCGAGTTGCTGAAGCGGTGTTTGGGAACGCCATTCCTGACACCAGTCCCTGCCGCGTAGTAATAGCCGAAGACGCCTTCGAAGAAGTAGACCAAGAAGTCTCAGATGTTTTGCTGCCCGTTGCGGAGAAAATCGCCACTCTGGCGGGAAGTTCCACCAAGGTACGGCTGGCGCCTAACGGACTGACGGAATGGGCGGCGCAGCAGAATATCCTCCAATCGGAAGAAGCCTGGGAATCGGTGAAGGACTGGGTAGACACGGTAAACCCCAGGTTCAGCTTCTGGGTCAGTGCGCGTTACTACCTGGCCATCAACTTGACCAAAACGCAGATCAGCGAAGCGGCTCTCGTGAAAGAACAAGTCAAGAACCGGATGGATGAGGTCTTCGCCGATGGAGGGTTTGTCTGCCTGCCCACGGCGGTGGGCCCTGCACCACTGAGAGGGCTACCGGCCTCGGCCAAGAAGGATATCCAGGGGAGGCTGAGCCACCTGACGTGTATCGGAGGCACCACAGGTCGGCCCCAGTTGAGCATGCCGTTGGCCGAGGTCAACGGGCTGCCAGTGGGTATATCAATCATGGGCGACCACGGATCTGACGAGGAACTTATCGGTTTCGCGCGACGGGTCGAGGCCGAACTGGCCGGCTGAATACCTACGCCAGTTGGCGAGATCTAAAGAACCCCATGAACGGCGTTCATGACATCGGCGGGTCGTCCGGGTTTGGACCGGTCACTGACCATTCCAAAGCGGAGCCTACGTTTCATGAGCCCTGGGAAGGACGGGCCTTCAGCGTCTCAGTCGGTCTCACCAATGCCGACCGGTACGAATGCTGAGAGTTCAACAGCATCTTTATCGAGCATATCTCCCGGGCGGAGCAGTCCGGCGATTCCTCCACCTATTACCAGCGGTGGCTGGCCGCCTTGGAAGAACTGGCCCAGAAGAAGGGACTGGTCTCCATCGGCGAGTTGGGGCAGCACAACTGAGCAGTTGGCCGCCAAAGACGACCACCACTGAATCAAAACTGAACTATCCATCGCCGGGCCAATGGACAGACGCCACTCCCGCAGCTTAATATCCTCCTGACCCAAACAAGAGGCTCGATAGGAGAGAAAATGGCCCATCAGGTTAATGGAGTAGTCGCCCAATCCAAGGGCGCGCCGGTGAAGTTGGCCCCGATCTTGGTGCCCGATCCGGGCCCAGGCGAGGCACTGATTCGCGTGAAGGCCTGCGGTGTCTGCCACACCGATCTCCATTATCGTGAAGGCGCCATCAACGACGATTTCCCCTTCCTGCTGGGTCACGAGGCGTCCGGGACTGTGGAGTCGGTGGGAGACGGCGTGACCAACGTGGCTCCTGGTGACTTTGTGATCATCGCATGGCGGGCCCCATGCGGTACTTGCCGTTCTTGCCGGCGCGGCGCTCCCTGGTATTGTTTCTCCAGCCGGAACGCCTTCCAGCCTATGACTCTGGCCGATGGCACGCCCCTCTCGCCCGCCCTAGGCATCGGCGCCTTTGCTGAACTAACCTTGGTAGACGCCGGTCAGGCGGTCAAGGTTTCCCCCAAAGCCAGCCCCGAAGCCGCCGGTTTAGTGGGCTGCGGGATTATGGCCGGCTTTGGCGCTGCCATGAACACCGGCAACGTCAGCCGGGGCGACTCAGTGGCGGTATTTGGCTGTGGTGGGGTCGGCAACGCGGCCATCGCCGGAGCCCGTCTGGCCGGCGCCCACACCATCATTGGGGTAGACCTGGACGACCGGAAGCTGATTTGGGCCAAGGAGTTCGGAGCCACCCACACCATCAATGCCACAAGCACCGATCCGGTGGAGGAGATACGAAAACTGACGGGCGGCAACGGCGTTAACGTGGCCATCGAGGCCGTGGGCAACCCGGTGACGTACGAACAGGCCTTCTACGCCCGAGACCACGCCGGCACGGTGGTTTTGGTGGGCGTGCCCAGCCCCGACATGAGGATCGAACTGCCGCTGCTGGAAGTATTCGGCCGGGGCGGCAGCCTGAAATCGTCCTGGTACGGCGACTGCCTGCCCTCCCGCGATTTCCCCATTATCATCGACCTATACCTGCAGGGACGCCTGGACCTGGACAAGTTCGTCACCGAGACCATCGCGATCGAAGACGTGGAAGAGGCTTTCCATAAAATGGAGCGTGGCGAGGTACTGCGGTCGGTGGTGGTATTTTAGGAGCGAAAATCCTTAGAGGTCACGGACATACCTAATGTCCAAGGGCTCCAGATAAAACTCCGTGGAGTCACAGAAGCCTGTGGCCCATGGATGGTCTTTCTCGAGGACGGCTCCCAAGCGTTTAACCACTTGTGACTTTAGCCAAGTTTCCGCCTCCGAAAGTAATCTCCCAGCTATTCCCAGGCGAGGATATGCACGGTCTATCGCCAGCTGGTATATATTGCCCCGCCAGCCGTCGAAATTTTAGATGGTATGTCGATTTTGAACGATCTCGCAAGTAAATTCGTCCTGGGCCGTTCCGTTTCCCCGCTCTTTCTAAGCTGAATTTTTCGGGTGCTATACTAGCCGCACTTTTCCTGGCGTCCACCGCGACCACCAGATTTTTGAGAGGTAACTATGGATTTCGGCGCAATGATGTTTTCCACCGACTACTCCATCCGGCCTGACGACCTGGCCAAGATGTTGGAAGACCGCGGGTTCGAATCTATGTGGGTCCCGGAGCACACCCATATACCAGCCGATCGGACCAGCCCTTGGCCCGGAGGCCCGGACCTGCCCAAGGACTATTGGCACACCTACGACCCGTTCGTCGCACTCACTGCGGCCGCCAGCGTGACCACCGACCTGAAGCTGGGGACCGGCATCTGCCTGATGATCGAGCGCGACCCCATCACCACCGCAAAGGAGATCGCCAGCCTGGATATGTTGTCCCGAGGCCGGTTCATCTTCGGCGTGGGCGGCGGCTGGAACGCGGAAGAAATGCGGAATCATGGCACTAATTTCAAGCGCCGCTGGAGAATCCTCCGGGAAAACATCCTGGCGATGAAGGAAATCTGGACCAAAGAAGAGCCGGAATTTCACGGCGATCACGTAAATTTTGACAAAATGTGGGCGTATCCCAAGCCTGTCCAGCGGCCTCACCCACCCATCCTAATGGGCGGCGACGGCCCCACAACCTTCGACCGAGTTGTTGACTACTGCGATGGCTGGATGCCGATCGGCAGCAGAAGCTCAAGCGGACCCAGCCTCGCGGAGAAGATCGTTTTGTTGAAACGGCAGGCTGAGGATGCGGGTCGGGATCCAGACTCTTTAAACATCACCAGCTTCGGATTACGTCCGGACCAGGAATTAATCTCCCGTCTGGATGAAGCCGGGGTTGACCGCGTCATCTTCACTTTGCCATCAGAAGAGCGCGAGTCCGTTACGCCGCTAATCGACGAATGCGCCAGGCTTATCTCTTAGGCTCAAAGATCCGAGCCCAACGTCGGTCTGCCATCACAGACTGAAAAGGCCCGCCAGGTCCCCTATCAGGCGTCTGCCGACCTTTTACATTAGAACCAGTAATGTTGACAGTCCGGGTCGGATTGCCGGCACTTTGATTTCTAGTCTCCTATACGCCTAGACAGGGGCAAGGAGGCAAACAACACCGCAGCCAACGCGAAAAGCCCAGAGATGTAGTATAGGGTGGCTTGGAAGTCGAAATAATCGTAAAGGGCTCCGGCGATCAATGGAGAGGGCGCTGCCATCATGAAACTGATACAGGAGACTACACCAAGACCGGTGGTGGCTACCTCCCGATTAACCACATCGAAATATGCAGCGGTAAGTATCGGTTGGTCTGGATATAGGAACAGACCCAGCAAGGCAATGGTGATTGTAAGAGCTACGCCTTGATCGAATACGACCACCAAAAGCGTCATAACGCAAGACCAGATCAAACCTGGCACCAACACCTGCTTGCGTCCCAGCTTATCGGAGATCAATCCAGCAAGCGGCTTGGCTAGCAGCCCAACGGCAATCAGCATGGAGATGTGGAATCCCCGGTTTATGGGATTAAGTTCAAGGTCGTTTCCTAGGTACAGAGAAAGAGACATCACCAAGGCCGCCAAGGCCATGGACCGCAGGCCTCGCACCAGAATCAGCCCCCATAGCATTGGGCTTTTGAACAAGGTCTTAGTCAAGGCCAGTCGTTCGGCTAGTCCGGCAGACTTGGCAACCTCTTCCTTTACGTCGCCTATGTTCTTGAAGGTCCAGATCGCCATGAAGCCCATAAAGAACGGCGCTATGGCGTAGATGCTAAGAATGTCCCGCCAGCCCAACCAAAATAACAGTACTCCGGTGATGAAGGGGCCAGCAACATCGCCAGCGCTACCACCCACTCCGTGGAACGAAAGCATCACGCCTCGGCGGCTGGGGAAATGGTGAGACAATGACGCAGACGCCGGAAGATGCCACAATGAATGGGAAATTGCAACCACTGCCATCCCAAGCAACAGCAATGGATAGACCGGGGAGATTCCCATGACCAGTGACCCAAGACCGGAGGCGGCAACACATCCAGCAAGCAGCCATCCCCACCACTTTCGCAGCATATCGACCACGACCCCACCAGGCAGGGAAACGAGCGCCGAAGCAACTTCCCGCATGGTTATGATCCCGCCCACGCCCACGCTGTTCAGACCGAAGGTTCTTTGGATCTCCGGGAAGACTACGACAAAACTCTGGATGATCCAATGGAAAGCCACATGGCCAACAGCCAAACCGGTAACCATCACTCGGGCTGTCAGCCGCAAATCTTTAGTGTCGCATGATGTGGTTTCGGATGTCTCGTCCATTGAACCTTAACTAGAATACGCCTGCTATTAAGACAAATTTTGGCAATGATGATGCGGGCTGAGCCAGGAATTCTAGTTCAGCATATCCATGTTGGCAAGTACAATCGATCGACATGCGGATAGAAAATTCCCCAGACCAACCAGATATGCTGACTCCGATAGTTGACTGATACAGACTACAGGTCTTCTGAAGGCAGAAATGCGTTAGGGACGATGGCGCTCCCCTGGCCTACGCCCGTGGTGTCGCCCTTCTGGTTCTTGACCTCAATATCAACTGACACCCGGTTTCCGTTGGCCTCTCTTGTAGTGCCGGAAACCTTGCCAGTGAAGGTGATAGTGTCTCCGGGTCGGACCGGTCTGAGGAACCTGAGGTCTACAATGCCGGTGTGGTTGAACACCTCTGCGCCGAAGTGCCTGCGTAGCATCTCGATGGCAAATGTGAGGGACATTCGCCCGGAAGCGACGGTGCCCTCCGTGCCCAAAACTTCTTTCGCGGCATGTTCGTCGGTGAACTGTGAGGGTTCGGTATTGCCCGCGCTACCCTCGAAAAGGTTGATTGCCTCTTGGGTCAGTTCTTTGACCAGCGGTGTGATTTCGTCGCCCTCATCGTAACTTCTAATTACCCTCCCCATTTCTTCCCGACCTCCGACGGCTGCTTGAGTTCGTGGGTGATAACCCGGTCGATCAGCTTGCCGTCTTCGTCCACCGATACGGCCTCAGTGACGATATAGTTTTTGCCCCTTCTCAGATATTTGTCGGCGATCCAAGCAGTAACGGTCAACTTTTTGCCCGCGACTGGGGGGTTGTAGCAGTGGAAGGCGCACCGGGCGTTGACGGACCCGACGTCTGTGTACTTGTTGTTGTATTGGCGGACATCCACCTTGTGGGCGATGGTCGGGAAGACGGCCTCCGAATCCATCACGCCCATCCGGTAGGTGTCGATCATCTCTTGGGTCAGCAGATATTCAAATTTATCGAAGGTCTCGCCCACTTCAAGGGCGTCCCAATCCAGTTCGATCCGGTCATCAACTTCGGCCATATCAATTACGTCCTTTCTGGAATTCCATTTCCATTGGAAATCCCACCGTATTATACAATTTGGGCAATCTCGGCGGATGAAGTCCAAACCTGGCATCCAAACGTATTATCTATGGACCGCATTAGAATAAATCATGACTGCCAAAATAGAGTTCTGGTATGATGCCTCGAACGATTTGGCGCCCGCCTAGAATCCGGTTTCATGATACTAACCTCGAGTTTTGATCCATATATCTAGTCGCTTAGGTAAGGTTTGAATGAGAACGCCCTAGGCGCTCTTTACGACCAATACGGGAAGTCGGCTTATTCCTTGGCTTTCCGAATGCTTGGTGGCGTACATGCGGCCGAAGATGCGGTCCAAGAGGCATTCATCAACATCTGGCGTCGGGCCGGATCATTCTCCGCCGCCCGGGGCACGGCTCGGACCTGGATCGTGGCGGTGGTCCATCACCGGACGATCGACATCTGCAGAAAGCGCCGGGGGATCACAGCCCGTGAACTCCCCTGGAGTTGGAGCGGTTGCCGGAGAATCCCACCGGTAACTTTGGGTGGCTGCTCCTGAGCGGAGAATCAAAGTCCCGCACCGCCAAACGCTTCGACACCAAAGATAACGAAATGGAAGCCAACCGGCCGGCGCTGGTGGACGAGTACAAAACGGGTTAAACGCCTGCGGGATAATTCGGGCAAGCCTGCCCCTAAGGCCGCGCAAATCCCAAATTATCCCGCAACGACCCGTTAGCGTACTCCTCCCGGAACAACCCCCGCCGCTGTAGTTCTGGTACTACTAAGTTCACAAAATCTTCGTAGGCGCCGGGCATGTGGGTGGCGGCTAGGACGAAGCCGTCGCAGGCCTCGGCTTGGAACCAGGACCCCATCTGGTCGGCGACTTGGGCGGGGGTGCCGACGAAGACCGGAAATTCGCTGAGGGTGCCTCGACCGGACGCCTTTATGAAATCAGTTACACTCGGATTTGACGTGCCGCTGAGCCCGATCACCCGGTCAAGGAATCCTCTTAGGCCGGTCATAGACGCCAGTATCTTGTCAGATAGCGGTTCGTCTACTTGATGCTGGGAGAAGTCGTAGTTGAAGACTTCAGAGAGGAGGGTCAGCGAGTCGGTCTGGTTGGCCAGGCTTTCTATATGTTCTAGCTTCCGTTGCGCTTCTTCTTCCGTCTCACCCACGACCACGTAGACCGCCGGGGCGACCCGCACCGAGTCTGGGTCTCGGCCGACTGCTTCCGCCCGGGAGCGTAGGTCGTCGCGGTAGGCTTTGCAGCCCTCGGGGGTTGGGTAGATCACGAACAGTAGTTCGCCCCACCGGGCGGCAAACTCCCGGCCTCGCGGCGACTGTCCCGCCTGAATCAGCACCGGGTGGCCCTGTGGAGAGCGGGGCACGGTCAACGGACCCCGCACCTGGAACGACTCTCCCGAGTGATTAACCCGGTGGACCTTGGCCGGGTCGGCGAACCTGCCCGTCTGCTTGTCCAACAGCACCGCCCCATCTTCCCAGGAGTCCCACAACTCGGATGTGGTCTGCATGAACTCGTCGGCCACGTCATAGCGGTCGTCGTGCTCCAAGTGCTCCGCCGCGCCGAAATTCTGGGCCTCGGAGTCGTTGAGGGAGGTCACAACGTTCCAGGCAACCCGGCCCTTGGTGAAGTGGTCCAACGAGGCGAACAGCCGGGCCACGTGGAAGGGCGGGTAATAGGTGGTGGAGTAGGTGGCGCCCAAACCCAGGTGTTTGGTCGCCAGACCCATGGCGGTGATGATAGGGACTAGGTCAAGCTTGACCACCCGGACGCCGTGTTCAACCGCTTCTTCGAATGAGTCACCGAAACGGTCGGGCATGGCTAGGCGATCGTCGATGAACGCCAAGTGGAATCTGCCACGCTCCAATGTGGCCGCGATGCCCTGGTAGAACTCCAGGTCCAGGAAACCGGGGACCGTGTCCGGATGACGCCACGAGCCGGTGTAGTTGGAACAGTTGGAGGCCTGCAAGAACGCCACCAACAACATCTTCCGGTCCGCGTTACTAGCCATATCCCAACGCCCTCCAGGCGGCTATCGGTTCAGACCAGCGATTCCTGGCCCGTCTTTAACGGTTTGGCAGTCCGGACAGGCGGCTTGGCCAATAAGACTATCAGGCTACAGGTGAAGGCGATTCCACCGAAGAGCAAAAACACGAAGGTGTAACTGCCCCGTGAATCGAAAAGCGCCCCGGCCAACAACGGTCCAGCCGCCTGGCCCATCAGGACACCCGTCTCGCTGATGCCCCTAATCCATCCCAGTGAATCGCGGCCATAGTAATTAGCATACATGATGGACATGACCACATTGGTCCCCGCCGATACCAAGCCGATCAAGGCGGCTGCCACGAACGCTCCACCCATAGACTCCACCGTGAGCAGGAAAAACGTGCTGCTGCCCAGTATCAAGAAGATCAGGGAATAGGCGTATCGGGGCTCGAACCTCTCCAGCACCCGGCCCCAGGTGATGCTGCTAAATGCGGCCACCAGCCAACTTAACGCCAGGGCCGAGGCCGACGACGTTAGGGTCAAGCCCTGGTCCCGGTAGTAGGCCCCGATGTGGACGTTGGTGCCGGTGCTGACACCCAGCGCCGCCATCCCCATTAAGAACATAATCCAGAACGACCTGGTCTTCATGGCTTCTGCCACAGTCCACGAATCGTCGCTCTGGCCAGTGATCTCCGGGGATTCAGGGCGGACCGGTGGTGAACCTTGGTCGTTGTCGGGAAGTAGCCCGATGTCCTCGGGTCGTTCCACCACCAGAAACAAAGAAGGCGCTACCGAGACCGCCAGCACCACGATTCCCAAGCTGAGCCAGGCGGCCTTAATACCAGCGTGCTCGATCATTTGGGCCGTCAATATGGTGAAGACCAGTCCGCCGATGGAGCCGCAGAGGAAGATCGCGCCGATGGCCCGGCCCCGTTTCTTGATGAACCAACGGGACGCCACAGTGCTGGCCCCGATGGGAGCGGGGGTGTGGAATACCACCCGGGCGGCGGCAAAGGCCAGATAGAATGTGAGGGGCACAGTGGCCCAGGCCAGGGACGTCATCGCCAACCCCAACACCAGCATGCTGACCACCAGCACGGGGCGCACACCGTAGCGGTCGATAGCCCATCCGATGGCCGGTGACAAAACCAGTGCGGCCAACGCTCCGGCGCTGACGGCCCCGCTAATCAGGGTGCGGCTCCAGCCAAACTCCTGCGACAAGGGAAAAATGAAGATGGTGAGCGTGGTGATGTTGGGCGCCATGCGGGCGAATACTGCAGTGCCCGATGCCCCAACCACGACCCATCCGTAATAGAAGGGCAGGAAATTTTTTAGTCTTGAAGCTATCGCCATCTGAATATCATCGCTAGATAACCGCCTTGACCGGAGCTCTAACCTTAAGCACCAACAGACTGCAAACGAGGGCCAATACTACGAAAGCTGTGAATATCGTACTGTAGCCGCCCCGCAGGTCAAATAGAATCCCGGCGATGACCGGCCCGGTCGCCTGCCCCAGCAAAACTCCCACCTCCCCAAGCCCGCGGATCCGGCCCAATGACGACCGGCCGAAATAATTTGCATAGATCACCGAGGGCACAACGTTGGTTCCGGCGGAGACTATTCCGAACAGTCCGGACGCCAGGAACACGCCGAGCGTTCCCCCGATAAATATCAGGTACAGGGTGCTCCCGGCCTGGAAAAGGAACATCCCGGAATACGCGTAGCGCACGTCAATCCGGTCGGTGACCCAACCCCAAATCAAGCTGCCAACCGCCGACACGGACCAACTGAGGCTCACCGCCAGCGCGGCCGATGTGGCGCCAAGACCTACATCCCGGAAATATGCGCCCATGTGTACGCCGATGCTGGTGTGGACGAAAAACGAGGCGAATCCCATGAAAACCAATAGCAAAAAAGTTTTGGTGCGAACGGCTTCCCCAAGCGTCCAAGAATCGGTATCGGCGGTCATATGTGCCCGTGGCAGCACGGGTGCGGGAGAATCCGGCACGCCAACCGGTACGATAGCTCCGGCGCCTTTCTCCGCATCAGTTGAGTCAGGTGGCTCGCCATCCGGAAGAAGACCGATGTCCTCGGGTCTTTCGGCCACCAGTAGCAGGGATGGCGCCACAGAAAACACGAGCACGACCAGGCCCATGGCGATCCAGGTTGCCTTCAGTCCGTAACTCTCAACCACCAATGAGGCAACCATGGTGAACACGACACCACCGATGGCGCCGAATAAGAAGATCATGCCGATTGCCCGGCCCCGTTTTCTGATGAACCACCGGGCGGCGACCGTGCTTGCTCCGATGGGCGCCGAGGTGTGAAAGACAATCCGGCCGGCGGCGAACGCCAGATAAAAAGTCAGTGGGACCGTGGCCCAAGCCAAAGAAATCATGGCCACACCGAGGACGAGCACACTGACCACCAGCACCGGGCGTGCGCCGAAACGGTCGATGGCCCATCCAACAACCGGCGAGAGAACCAGCGACGCCAATGCCCCGGCGCTGACCGACCCTGCGATGAGGGTACGGCTCCAGCCCAATTGGTGTGATATAGGTAAGATCAACACGGTGAGCGTGGTTATGGCCGGCGCCATCCGGGCGAATACGACCGTGCTGGAGGCGCCCACAACAATCCAGCCGTAGTAGAAGGGGAAGGTATCCCTTAGGCGGGGCGCGAGTAGCATTCAGGCAGCCTTGCCGCCCATAAACTCGGTAGGACGGAGGTGAAGATCAAATGTTAGGCCAGACCGGGCAGTAAACGGACTTAGATCTTGCGTCTCGACCGGCGGCCTCCCAATGATACACAAACGCAGGTCGGGAGGCTGAGTCCCTTGATTCAAGGTCCTAGATGATCCAGGCAAGGTCAATTCAAGATTGACTGTAGGATCAGATGGTTAATATAATGAAGCGCCCCAAAACAGCCAAGCGAGTCCCGTGTGTGATGGCCTAGCCACGCCATAACGGAACTCAGAATCGTCCACAGAGGAGCGACCGATGGTTCAACAACAGGCAGCCTTACTGAAACCGGAGTCCCTGGTTGCAGAATTCAAGAAGAACGGTGTCACCCACATCGTAACGATTCCCGATAGCGAAACAAATTACCTCTACGAATTGATGAAGGAACAGGACTGGCTGGACGTTGTCCCCTCCTCACGTGAGGGCGAGACTTTCGCCATCGCCCTTGGTCTGATCGTCGGCGGCAAAGTCCCCGTCTGCGTCATCCAGAACACCGGCATGATGGAATCAGGCGACTCCATCCGCGGAATGTCCATCGACGCTGGTTTCCCGCTCGTCATGTTGATCGGCTACCGAGGTTGGACGCGCCATGGCGTGATCACCGACTCGGCCGCCCGCTACACTGAGACTTTTCTACACGCCATGGGCATCAACTACTACCTGTTGGAGACCGATGACGACGCTAGCCGAATCTCGATCGCCTTTGAGGAAGCTCGGGCCCAAAGCCGGCCCGTTGCCGTGCTGGTCGGAGACGAGTACCACGGCTTCAACCGGATGTAGGTTGGCTCGATCCAGGCACATCTTGCACTTAGATAATTCGATTGGAGATACAAAATGTTCGACTCAGCAGATATGTTTCGGGCCTTTCAACCGCACCGTGAGAAGGCCATCGTCGTAGTTACGGGCACCGCTGGCCGAGACTGGCGCGATATTTCGGATAACGAAAGCCGCGACCTGTCGTTCCAGGGAGCCATGGGACAGACCAACACGGCCGCATTGGGCTTCGCCCTTGCTCAGCCCAATGAAAAGGTAGTGCTCTTCGACTCCGAAGGCTCGCTTCAGATGAACATGGGTGTACTTGGGACCGTCGCTGGCAAGAAGCCCAAGAACTTCTTCCACTTCCTGATGGACAACGAATGTTACGCCACTACCGGCGGACAACCCGTGCCCAACGCATCGGAGATCAACTATGCCGGGATGGCCAGGGAAGCCGGATATAAGAAGACGTTCGAGTTCGACAACCTGGAAGAGTTCACCAACAATATAGAATTGATCATGAAAGAAGAGGGACCCGTTTTCGTCGCAATGAAAATGATTCCCAAGATCGAGAACGAGCCCATCGGCCGCCGGGTGCGAAAGCCCCAGCGTTCCCGGGCTGAGACCATCAAGGTCCTGCAAGCGGAATTGGGTATCACACTTAAATAGACCTTTGGATTCCCCCGACCACCAGTTTTTTCAGGGGTCCCTATCGGTCCAGTGAATATCGGCCCAGCCTTTGTATTGACCATTGGCCACACTGGGAATATGATGCGCATGTGGCTTCGGTCTGAAATCGAGCCCATTTGACAGTTTTTAACGAAACTAGTCAACATGCTGCGGTTTTCGTATCTTTTAGATGCGATTACACCGGTAACAGCAATTTTAATCCAACGGTGGCACTATCAAATTGTTGAGTTGGGAGGAAACAATTGTCTGATCAAGATATCTCATTAATCGCCCATCTGATGCGCCGCGCCGGTTTTGGCGCCCCCTTGGAAGAACTGCAAGCCAGGGCAGCCAAAGGATACGACGCTACCGTCGAAGAACTACTAGACCCTGAGTCCCAACCTCCCATGGAGCGCGACCTCATGATGCGCTACAAGGTGGACTGGCTCTCCCAGGCAGGTCTGGAAGGCCAGCAGGAAGAGTGGACCTTCCGCATGATCAACTCCAAGCGCCCCCTCGAGGAAAAGATCGCCCTCTTCTGGCACTGTGTCCTGGTAACCGGCCATGCCAAGTGCGAGTACCCCAAACAGCAGTCCGCGGAACTGGACATGTTTCGGACCGTTGGCATGGGTAGCTTCCACGAACTGCTAAAGGGATTGTCCAAGGACCCGGCTATGGTCTTCTACCTGGACAACTGCATGAGCCACAAGGGCGCCATCAACGAGAACTGGGGCCGCGAGCTCCTGGAACTGTTTTCCCTGGGCGTTGGTATGGACGGCGAGTTCAACTACAGCGAAGACGATGTCAAAGAGGCGGCCCGGGCCTTCACTGGATGGACCGTAACCAACTCAGTCCCTCGCTATCCCTACGGAAAATACGACGCAAAGTTCATGTTTGACCCCCGTGACCACGACGCCGAAGAGAAGACATTCTTGGGGGAGACCGGAAACTTCAACGGCGAAGACATCGTAGACATCATCGTGAAACAGCCCGCCACCGCCCGGTTCGTGTCGCGCCACCTCTACAACTTCTTCGTTGCCGACGATGTACAGGTTCCCGCCTGGAAGGACACTCCTCCACAGGACATTGAAGCCATCAAGATGTTGGAAGAAGAATACTTCCGTTCCAACTACAACATCACCGCCATGCTGCGAGTGTTGTTCAAGTCGGACTTCTTCAAGAACTCCACCTTCGCCAAGGTGAAGAGCCCAGCGGAGACCGTGGTTGGCACACTCAAGCTGGTGGGAGACTTCAAATTCCCTCGGCCCGGCCTTGACCTCATGACCATGAATATCCGCTACATGGGCCAAGATTTGCTGAACCCGCCCACAGTTGAGGGTTGGCATACTGGCCGCGAGTGGATCGACTCCGGAACTCTCGTGGAACGCATCAACTTCACCGCCGACCAGGTTGGTAACATCAACCACTCCGGTGTGAAAAACATCATCAACCGCTTGAGCAGTGTTGGCCCTGTGCTAACCGCGGAACAGTTGGTTGAAGGCTGCCTTGAGAACCTGGGATCCTACCAGCTGGCAAACGAGACCCGAAACCAACTGCTGGAACTGGCTGGAAGCGACGGAGAGATCCGTTCCGACTCAGAGGAATTCCCCGTCCAAGTTGCGACCATGCTCCAGTCCATCGTGGCCACCACCGAGTACCTATTCGCCTAGGCCATTCCATAGGCGGATACGAAATTTTGAATTGGAGCTGCCCAGGTCTGCATTAAAACGACTGAGCGGCTTCAGATTCAAATCAAAACATTGGTACGACAAGAATATTGGAGATTAAAGAATGACTTCTACGAAGAAAGACCCGGTATTAGTGGTCCTTCAATTAGCTGGCGGGAATGACGCGCTGAACACCGTGATTCCTTACAACAACCCCAAGTATTTCGACAACCGCCCCAACGTCCTTATCGCTGAAGATCAGGTTCTGCCGATCAACGGTCAGATTGGCTTCCACCCCAACATGGGTCCCATGAAAAAGATCTATGACGAGGGGCATATGGCGGTGATTCAGGGAGTTGGCTATCCCACTGCTAGCCGGTCACACTTCCGCTCAATGGACATCTGGCACACCTGCGAACCCACCAAGATTGGTGACGAAGGCTGGCTGGGTCAGGTTGTCCGGGACCTCGACCCCCAAGGCGAAAACGTTCTAACCGCGGTGAACTTTGGACGTGGCCTGCCCCGAGCCCTTGTGGCACCGGGAGTAGCGGCGGCGTCTGTGGGTAACCTGGAAACCTACGGAGTTCTCACGGGAATAGATGACACAGACCAGCGTCTGAAGGCCCTTGATGTCTTCACCAAGGTTTATGCCCCTATGATCGGGACCGGTCCGGTGATGGATTACCTTGCCCATACAGGATTGGACGCCCTGAAAGGCGCCGACATCCTAAGCAGTGCGCCTGGGATGTATTCCTCGTCCGTGGAATATGGATCAGACACTGTCAGCCAGTACATGCGCAACATTGTGCAGACCCATCTGGCTGGGTTCGGCACCAGGGTGCTTTACACCACAGCTCCCTTCAACAGTTTTGACACCCACGCCGGTGAGTTGGCCGCCCATACCAGGCTTTGGAGTGAGACGAGCCGTGCCGTTGGCGACTTCTATGACGACCTGAAAGAGCACAATGCAGGGGAAAATGTGATGCTCATGGTCTTCTCTGAGTTCGGCCGCCGCGTAAAGGACAATGGCTCCGGCACCGACCACGGCGCAGGCGGACACTGCTTCATCATTGGCGACCAGGTCAAGGGCGGACTCTATGGTGAGTATCCTTCCTTGGACGCCGACAAGCTAGACGACGGGGATCTACAGCACAACAACGACTTCCGGGGTGTTTATTCCACCATCCTAGAGAAGTGGATGGGCCTGGACGCCAAACCCATTGTTGGCGGCGAATTCGAACAACTGGCCTTTATCTAAATCTGGCCTGTCTAACTCATCCAAATCTAACTCTGTGAGGAACAAATGACAACGGAGATTTCACATATAAACGTGCAATACTCTAAGACCATCGGTCGCGGTGAGCAATTTGGCCCCGGCTTCACCTATCCGGTAAACGTCGCCCGTGGTAAAGAAGGCATCATGTATGTCCTCTGCCGGAGCTCGGAATTCCGCCCAGAAGGCGTCCGTGTCGTCGTTTGCACCACCGACGAGGAATACATCTCCGTATTCGCCAGGGGTATCGATTACCAAGGCCCCCACGCACACAATATGGATGATGGGTCTCTAGTCTGGCCAACCAGCATCGCACTGGATAGTCAAGAGAATCTCTTCATCAGCGATGAGTGGCTGAATCGAATCTCCTCGTTCTCCAAGGACGGCGACTTCCTAGGCAAATGGGAAGAGCGTACCGGTTCTGGAGACGGCGAACTGGACCGTCCCTCGGGCATGGCCTTTGACGCCGACGAAAACTTGTACATAGTGGACAGCGGCAACCACCGCGTCCAAAAGTTCAACAAAGACGGCAAATACCTCGCCCAATTCGGCACGTATGGCAGCGGCGACGGTCAGTTCAACATGCCTTGGGGCATAACCATCGACGAGGCAGGAGACATCTACATCGCCGACTGGCGAAACGACCGAATCCAAAAGTTCGGGCCCGACGGCAAGTTCCTTATGAAGTTTGGGAGCTCCGGGTCAGGGGAGGGCGAATTCGACCGCCCCACAGGTGTTGCGGTTGATCAAGACGGCGTAATCTATGTCTCCGATTGGCTCAACAACCGGCTGCAGATCTTCGACGAGACCGGCAAGTTCATCGACCTAAAGACCGGTGAAGCTGGCCTCTCAAAGTGGGGCAAGGACAAACTGGACGCCAACCCAGAGATGTATGGCGAACGAGATCGAGCCCAAGGTTTGGAGCGCGAAAAAGACTTCTGGGGACCCACCGGCGTGACCGTTGACAACGAAGGAAACATCTTTGTTCCTGAGTCGGCTCGGAACCGCATCCAAGTCTACAAGAGCCAGTCGCCAACCTTCGCTGGGCCTCGCCTGTAGACTGGACTCTCAGGCGGGTCTGACGTGACCCAAAGCTTCTATCAAATAGGGCCTCGAAATTCGAGGCCCTATTTATCTCCAAAACCTGCTATCGGTGTTGATACGTGCCCATCAAAGTTGGCCGGACTCCCTTCTTAAGCTCTGAACCCATGTATTTCGACATGGACAAACGCGGCATCGAAGTCGAAGACGTGCCAGCTAACGAAATGGTGGCGGCCATCTTAGAAGGGCGTCTGCAAGGCGGGCTTGTGCCGCTAGTAGACACTTTCGGCCTGGATTCAAGTTTACGGACAGTCTCGGGTTTTTGCGTGGCCACCGTTGCCATGGCCGTCAGCATCAAACTCCATTCCAAGGCGCCCATCGAGGAAATGACCGGAAGCCGCATCGCCATACCGGCAGATGCACCCACCGCCGTCAAGTTGCTCCAGGTCTTAATCGCACTGAAGCACGGAGTGAAGCCGGACGCCTACGTCGGCGCCGACGAACCTCATGACGCCCAACTTATGATCGGGAACCTCGGTTTGCGCCACCGGCGCGGCTTACGCGATCACCCATACACCTACGACCTGGGTGAAGAATGGATCAGGTGGACCAGATTGCCCTTCGTTTTCGCCAGGTGGGTGCTGAGGAACGACCTGGAGAGGCAGGACGCCCTGGTGATCGAAGACTCGCTCTACACCAGCCTGCAGGACTGGGCCGACGGGCTCTACCGGGTTTCGGGACCCAGTGGCCGGGTACCCGTCCATCCGTCAGAGATACTCACCTACACCCAAGGCCTGCGCTATTTCATCGGAGTGCCGGAAGAGAAATCCATCTCCTTGTTCCAGGGGTATTTGGAGCAACTGCAACAGAATTAGGGCGCTACCAGGCTTTCGTATCCCCATCGCTCTGGGTCCTCCTTTGAAAGCCGATCAAGCGCTTGCAAGAGCAGTTGACGCGTTTCGGGGGCGGTCCTATAGTTCTAGTTATCCCCAATTTTCAACCACTGACGGACCAGGTCCATCAAACTTTCCTGACATGGAAAAACTGCTACTAAAACCGATCAAACGCATCGATGGACAGTTGAACCTGCCCGGGTCAAAGAGCCTGTCCAACCGAATCCTGTTGCTGTCTTCTCTAGCGACAGGCACCACCGATGTGCAGAACCTATTGGACAGCGACGACACGGGGCACATGCTGAACGCGCTTCAGAAGCTGGGCGTAGACCTGACGCTGTCCGAGGACAAAACTAGCTGCCGGGTTGATGGACAGGGCGGCCCGTTCGCGCCGCAGGAAGCAAAGTTGTTTCTGGGAAATGCTGGCACGGCAATACGGCCCCTTTGCGCGGCCCTTTGCCTGGGACAGGGGGTCTTTACCCTTACAGGAACGCCCCGGATGTACCAACGTCCCATCAAAGACCTGGTGGACGCCTTGAGACAGTTGGGCGCCAACATCGAGTATCTCCAAGAGGATGGCTACCCGCCGGTCCGCATAAACGCGTCGGGCCTCGGCGGTGGCAGCGTATCCATAAGGGGCAATGTTTCCAGCCAGTTCCTTACCTCCCTTCTGTTGATCGCGCCACTGGCCCAACAAGGGCTAGTCATCAATGTGGAAGGTGAACTGGTCTCCAAGCCTTACATCGACCTCACGCTTGACGTGATTCGGCGGTTCGGCGTGAACGTGAGCAACTCCGACTATGAATCATTCCACGTGCCGGGAGGGCAAGGCTATCAATCTCCCGGAATTGCTCTTGTGGAGGGGGACGCGTCGTCTGCTACCTATTTTCTAGCTGCGGCCGCCATCAAAGGGGGCACCGTGCGGGTGAACGGGGTTGGCTCCGACAGCGTCCAAGGCGACGTGCGGATTGCTGATGTGCTAGAGCAGATGGGCGCCGTGGTACGCCGAGGTTCCGACTGGATCGAGGTCAGTCGGGGCGAATTGCATGGCGTCGACCTAGACCTGAACAGCATTCCAGACGCGGCGATGACCGTGGCGACTACAGCTTTGTTCGCACAGGGCAAGACAACTATCCGCAACGTGTATAACTGGCGGATCAAGGAGACCGACCGCCTCGCCGCCATGGCCACGGAACTGCGCAAAGTAGGAGCGGAAGTCGAGGAAGGGCGCGACTCGTTGGAGATCACGCCGCCTGTGCACATCAGCCCGGCTACTATCGATACCTACGACGACCATCGAATGGCGATGTGTTTCTCGCTGGCTGCCCTGGGCGATTCGGAGATTACCATCAACGACCCACAGTGCGTTTCCAAGACCTACCCAGACTATTTTGAGCAGTTGGCTGAATTAGCAAAGTAGACCGCGGCATGTGAGGCCGCGGTCTCTACGCCCCGCCACGTTTTTCGAAATCGGCCTGGGCCGCGGAGACCAAGCCGGGGTCTAGCAGCAGGTCGCAGGCGGTGAGGGTCATGGTCTTGGCCACGTTGATGGCGGCGTTGATTGCGTAATCGGAAATCGCCGTCTCCGTCATCTCCCGGGAATGGGAGGCGACGGGCTGCTCGCTCACGGCGTAGCGCAGTTCGTAGGACGGCAGGGCCTGGCTGACGTTGCCGAAGTCGGTGGAGGCAGCGCTGCCCTGGCGGCCGGGAAACGGCTCGTTCAATGGGAGTCCGGCGAGCTCGGCATTGTTCAACAGCAGACCGGCGATCACGGAGTTGGGCCGGACGTTCTCGTAGAAAGGGTAATACTCCTCCACCTCCAGACGGCAGCCGGTCATGGCGGCAGCCCCTTCAGCAGCGTTCAGTACCCGGCCCACTATGACATCATTCAAGTAGTCGCGGTCGCGGCAACGGAGCATGAAATTGGCGGCGGCGTATTCCGGCACAACGTTGGGCGCTCTGCCGCCGTCGGTAATCACCCCGTGGATACGTGTGTCCTCCCGGAGGTGTTGGCGCAGCGAGTCTATGCCGGAAAAGAGGTGGATCACGCCGTTCAACGCGTTGATACCCTCATGGGGCATGGCGGCGGCGTGGGCGGCCTTGCCGTGAAAGATGTACCGGAACCCCACCATGGCCAGACTCCAGCTTTCTCCCATGGGAATCTCGGTGGGGATGACTGTCCTATTCGAAGACGGGTGAGAGGACAACACGGCGTCCACCCCCTGGAACACCCCACCGTCCAGCATCCGAATCTTGCCACCGCCGCCTTCTTCAGCCGGGGTGCCGATGACCATCACCTTGCCGGGTAGTTTGTCCAGGTTGGCTTTCAGACCCAGTCCGGCGCCGATGGCGGCCATTGCAATCAGGTTGTGGCCACACCCATGGCCGATGTCTGGCAGGGCGTCGTACTCGGCTAGAACGGCGACAGTTGGTCCATCATTGCCAGCCCCACCAGAAAGGGTGGCGGTAAATGCAGTCTCAACGCCGCCCACGCCCCGTTCCACCTGGAACCCGTGCTTCTCCAATGTATCGGACAGCAACCGAGCGGCATGCTCCTCTTGGTAATTCAGTTCAGGATGGGCGTGGATATCCAGAGCCACCTTCACCAGTTCGGACCGTACCGCCTCAATGGCGTGGGTGGTAGTCTCCGATAGGGTTTGTTTGGATGGGGCATTTCCGCTAGTCATAATGTCCTCAATTTCCGGTAGATGAACCGGCCTCTGTTCGCAGTAGCCAAGACTGTACGACATTTTCGCCTTGGGCGCATCCCGGCCTGGGCGTAAGCTACGGATTCTTGCTAGAATCTAATCACCCTTGGGGAACCAGACGCTTCAGGAGTATCACGATGCCAGACAAATTGGGATGGCGCGCCAATTGGGGAGTCATAGCGCCCTCGACCAATACCTCGGTCCAACCTGAGTTCGACGAGATGCGGCCCAGGGGCGTGACCAACCACATGTCACGAATATACGTGCCCGACAACCCCTTGGAGAGCGACGATGACTTCAACAAGCTGATGGATGCCATCCGATTGGAGTGGGACAACGCCATCCACCGCGTGATGACCTGCAACCCAGATTACCTGGTTATGGGCATGTCATCCGAAACCTTCTGGGGTGGACTGAAAAGAGCCAACGAACTCAAAGCCCACATGACGGGCATGACTGGGTTGCAGGTCGCCATGGGGTCCGACGCCTGCCAGGCCGCCATCCGTTGCTACGGCGACATCAAGAAGATTGCCGTTTTGACTCCGTACTGGCCGGTCGCCGACGAGAATGTGACACTGTTCTTCAACGACTGTGGTTTTGAGATAGTCGCCCTGAAGGGCCTGTGCTGCCCCGGCCCCGCCGCCATCGCGCAGACCACCGAGAAGCAGATGATGGACGGACTGCGGGAGCTGAATGAGTCCGACGCCGAAGTCCTGGTGCAGGTAGGCACAAATCTGGGCATGGCCCGGATGGCCGCCGAGGCCGAAAAATGGTTGAACAGGCCGGTCATCGCCATCAACACGGCCACCTATTGGTACGCCATGCGGGACAACGGCATGGACGATACCCTGGAAGGGTTCGGCTCGTTGATGAGCGACTACCGCGAGCTTCCCAAACTCTACTTCGACAAACTGACAGAGCAGGCAGAAGCCGCTTAGAATAACGAATCACAACCCACTAAGGAGACCACCATGGCCGCCGGCCAACTCAAGAAAACCAAGAGGACCAATCTGGTCCGGAACCCAAAACGCGCCGACTACGACCGGGATGCGGTCAACCAGATAATCGACGCCACTTCCCTCTGCCACGTCTCTTACATCATCGACGGGCGGCCATACGTTACGCCGACGTTGCAGTGGCGAGAGGGCGACACCATCTATTGGCACGGCTCGTCCGCCAGCCGGTTTCTCCGCCAGATCGTGGGCAAGGATGTTTGCATCGCCATCACCCATTTCGATGGATTTGTCTTGGCCCGCTCGGCCTTCCACCACTCCATCAACTATCGCTCGGTGATGCTCTTTGGCGAGGCAACCAAGATCGAAGAGGACCAAAAGAATGAATTGCTGCATAGCTTCGTTGACCAACTGATTCCCGGCCGCTGGGAAAACCTGCGCCCGATGACCGACCAAGAAGCCAAAGCCACAACCGTGTTCTCAATGCCCATCGACGAAGGGTCGGCCAAAATACGGTCTGGCCCGCCGGTGGACGACGACGAAGATTATTCGCTTCCCATCTGGGCTGGTGTCTTGCCGGTGAGCCAGATTTTGCACGACCCCGTATCCGACCCAAAAAACCTGGACGGTCTTGAAGTGCCCACACACATCCGTGATTACAAGCTTGGGTAATGCTCTGGCACATCATTCCATCTGAATCGATAGGAGACTAAAAATGGCCGACCACATACGACTGGGAATAATCGGCGCCAGCCCTACGGTAGGTTGGGCTCACCGCTCGCACCTTCCGGCGATCGCCGCCAGCCCTGAGTTCGAGCTGACCGGTGTCTGTACGACACGGATGGAAACTGCCGAGGAAGCCAAGAAGCAATACGGCGCCAGGCTGGCCTTCGACGATTACCGCAAGATGCTGGCCCACCCGGAGATCGACGCCGTGGCCGTGGTGCTGCGGGTCCCAGCCCACTACCAGATCACCAAAGATGCCATCAACGCCGGCAAGCACATCTTCACCGAATGGCCCTTGGGCGCAACCATTGAGGAAGCCACCGAACTGGCCGAACTGGCCAAGGCCAAGGGCGTCAAGGCCGTGGTGGGGCTTCAATCACGGGCGGCGCCAGCCATTCTCCACATGAAGGAACTAGTGGAAGATGGGTACGTTGGCGAGATCACGTCATGCTCCATGCGGCTGATCCGGGGCGGGGTACTGGAGCGGCCTTCTGGACGCACCTGGCAGCGGGACGACGAACTCGGCGCAACCACACTGACCATCGCAGCCGGGCATTCCATCGACGCCCTTCGGTTCGTGGCCGGGGATTTTAAAGAAGTGTCGTCCATCGTATCCACCCAGGTAGACCTGTGGTTTGAGACCGATACCAAACAGATGCTGGAGGTGACAGCGCCCGACAACATCCTGGTCAGCGGCCGGTTGGTCAACGGGGCGGTGGTCTCGGCCCACGTGGCCAGCAACCCCTGGGCCGGCAGCGGTTACCGGATGGAGATCTACGGCCGTAAGGGGACCCTAGTGGCCACCTCTGAAGACTCTCCCCAACTCGGCGCCGTGTACCTCCAGGGAGCCCAAGGCACCGACAACCTGGAAGACATTACCGTCCCAGATAAGCACACCAACGTGCTGGAAGGTATGCCGGACGGCCCGCCCAAGAACGTGGGCCAGTTGTATTTCCAGTTCGGCGCAGCCATCCGGGGTCAGTCAGCCACCTATCCCGACTTTGACACGGCAGTTGACCTACACCGGCTGATTGACAACATCCGGCTGGCCTCCAACGAGGGCCGGGCGGTGGGCACGGCTAGCTAAGGCCAACGCTCTCAGATTACTGCCCCTGTTAGGACCGCAGGAGCACGAAGGGGTCTCGTTGCTCTCAAACGATGTTGCATGACTGGCAAAGAAATTCCTCGCCTGACGCCTCGGAATGACAGCGATGTGTGGCGTTTATACCGGGAGCAACTTCTCCGTTACGTCATCTGGTAGCTCGGCTTCGAAGGCGTTCAGGTAGAAAGACGTCTGGGCGTAATGGCCCATGAGCGTTGTAAGTTCTACCAGATGCTGCGCTCCAAACTGTTTCAGGGCCTCATCGAAAGTCGCCTGGCTGACCTTGTGGTCCTTGAAGAATTCGTTGCCGTAGTTGACGATCGCCCGCTCATCGGCAGCCATTTCCGGCAGGGGCTTTCGGTCTCTGATGGCGTCGATCAAAGCATCGGCAACACCTTCTTTGCGGGCGGGCGTGACGTGGGCGTTCCAAACGTACTGACAGTCCATGGCCCGTGCGGTGGTGATGATCGCCAATTCCAGTATCCGCTTGGGGAACTGGGTCTCGTACCGCAGATAACTGGTCAGATGATTGCGCCGCTTGGCCATCTCCGGGCTGTTGATGGTGAAGGAACCGGGACCTCCGGTGATTGAGCCGCCGGTAGCTACAGTTAGCTCGCCGAACGCCTCGCGGAACTCCTCGGGCACCATGTCGCTTGAAACTACAGGTAACCGTGCCATAGTTCTCCTCCAATATTTTTAATCGTCGATTCGAATTATTTAAGGTTGGGTGGGCCGGTCAGGTGATAACGCCCTCAGACACGAGGCGAAACATCTCTTGGTCGTCCAGGCCCAAGACTCCATGATAGATCTCTTGGTTGTGTTCGCCGTAGGTGGGGATGGGACCTGCCGTGGTGGGCGTCTTGGAAAACTTGATGATTGTCGGGCCGGGAACCAGAATCTTCTTGCCCTCGGGCAGTTCCTCTTCTATCATCACTTCCCGCTCCCAGAGGTGTTTGTCGGCCAGGACTTCTGGGATGCTCAGGGCGGGTCCAACCGGGATATCGGCGGCCACCAAGGATTTTTCTACTTCTCTCACCGGCCGTTCTTCGCACCAGAGATGCAACAATTCCATGCGTATCTCCGCCTTGTCGGTAGCGAACATTGGAGCAGCGTACTCGGGGTCTTCGGACAGGTCGTCATAGCCCATAACCTTCAGCATCCGTTCCCACATCCCGGAGCGGGCGGCCCCGGTGGAAACGTAGCCGTCCTTGCATTTGATGAACGAGCCGGCGCGAGTGAAGTCGTTGGTGCCCGTTTCGTGGCACATGGCCAGTGCGACTTCCTCCAGGGTGATGCCGCCGTCCAGCATAGCCACCTCCAGCCACTGGCCCTCTCCGGTGCGGTCCCGGTGGCGTAACGCGCCCAAGATCCCGATGGTAGCGTGGAGCGCGGCTGTACGGTCCATGATCGGACCCTCGGCCATCACCGGCTGGTCAAAGCCGCGTCCGGTCTGGTGGCCGATACCGCTCATGGCCTGGATGATTGGGTCAAAACACTGCCGGTCTCTATAAGGTCCGTACTGGCCGAAGCCGGACACCGAGGCGAGGATGATGCCTGAATTGACCTCGCACATCTTCTCGTAGCTGAAACCCATCTTTTCCATGGTGCCGGGCCGGAAGTTTTCCAGCACTACGTCGGAGACCTCCAGCAGTTTGAAGAACAGTTCTTTGCCTTCAGGGTGGCGGGTGTTGAGTGTGACGCTCTTCTTGCCCCGATTATAGGCGGCGAACTGCACGCTCATCTCCCCGACGAAGGGACCTGAATTACGCAGGTCGCTGGACTTGCTCCATTCCAGTTTGATGACCTCGGCGCCCATGTCCCGAAGAATCATCCCGCCTCTGGGTGCAGCCTGCCAGCGGGCCAGCTCCAATATTCGCACGCCGTCCAGCACGCCGGAGGGTTGGGTCGGGGGCATGGGTCTACTCCTAATACAACGGGTTCTCGCGAGACCGTCAGAGTATAACGCGATTTCTGGTGGTATGGAGGGACTGGTTTGTGACGGCGGCAGGCGGGTTAAAAACCCGCACCTACGGCCGAACGATCACGAAGGCATTTCTGGATTCGGGCTTTCGCCGTACTGACGCAGGCGAAGCAACGAGTGGTTTGCGATGTTGTGAATTCAAGAGGCCCCAGGAGGCGTATCCCAGGGCCTCTTGAAATGCTGGATCGCTGAAGAACTTAGAGGTTCTCGATTACTGTGGTGATGCCCATGCCGGCGCCGATGCATTGGGTGGCCACGCCGTACTTGGAGTTGGAGCGGCGCAGCTCGTGGGCCAAGGACAGCACCAGCCGCGCGCCGGTGGCGCCGAGTGGGTGCCCGATGGCCAATGCACCGCCGTTGACGTTCAACTTTTCCATGGGTATGCCCAGTTCCCTGGCGCTGGGGATGATCTGGGCGGCGAAGGCCTCGTTGAACTCAACGCGGTCGATCTGGTCCATGGTCAGTCCGGCGTACTTCATGGCCTTTTTAGTGGCGGGCACGGGACCAAGGCCCATCAACTGGGGCTTCACTCCGGCAACGCCGAACCCGATGATGCGGGCCATCGGCTCCAGGCCCAGAGCCAGGGCCTTCTCTTCGCTCATGACCAAGATGGCGCTGACGCCGTCGTTGGTAGGCGATGAATTTCCGGGGGTGATGACGATCTCGTTCCCGCCGTAGCTGACGACACCGGGGATGGGATTAAGGTTCATCAGGGCTTCGAAGTTGGTCCCGGGCCGGATGCATTCATCCTGATTGAAGTCGATCATCTCGCCCCGTTCGTCAGGCAGCCAAACCCCCTTGTCGTCAAAGACCGGCTGTTCAACTTCCAGAGGCACGATCTCGTCACGGAACCGCCCTGCCTCATAGGCCTCAACAGCCTTTTGGTGGCTGGGAACGGCGTATTCGTCCAGATCGGCGCGGGAGAGTCCGTAGACTTCCGCCACGTTCTGGGCAGTCTGCAGCATGGAAACCTTGGGCGGCGAGTCGAGGATGAAATCCGGGAACGGCACCGAGAAATTCTCGTAATGGTCAGGCGACATGTCCCGCTGGGCTTTGGTGAACTCCACAGGGGTCGGTTCGGTGATGCGGGTGAAGGGGCCTTCGTCGCCGGGGATGGTGCGGGCCATGCGCTCGGCGCCCAAGGCGATTCCGCAATCCGTTGCTCCGATCATGATGGACTGGGCGACCCGGTGCAGAGTCTCCATGCTGGAACCGCACTGCCGGTTAGAATTGAAGGTGGACACTTCGGGCGGCAGTCCGGCCATCCGGGCCACGCGGCCCATGTCCACGAACTCGGCATTGCCTAGGACGTTGCCCAGGCCAACATCTTCGATCATATGGTCTTCGATCTTAGGGTTCCTCTCCAATAGCTGCCTTACTACCTTGGCGCCAAGTTCGTCCAGACGGGTGGCAACCAGTTTGCCCCGGACGGCCCGAGCGAATGGGGAACGGACGCCGTCGACGATCACTGCATTTCGAAGTTCCATGGCTTACCTCTCGTTAGAGTTCTGAGTGCGGTTGGTGGTTTGTTTACACACGGATGAATTGGCTATCAGGGTATCACAGCGATGGGTTGGCGTGACCCGTCTGTGTCACTACAATGCGTTGGTCTGATCATCGACAGAAACATGAGCATGGAGAAAGTAAATGACAACGTTGGACGAACGGTTCCAGAAGGGCATCGCGACACGCACCAAATTCGGCGGTGGCACGCTGACCGCAGGGTCTACCCCGCTGGCCTGGCCAATGGCCCCGGACCTGGAAAGAATAGCAGGGGAATTCCTATTCGGCAGCGTCTGGCACCGGCCCGCACTGAAGGACAAGCAGCGGGAGATGATTACCCTAACCTGTCTGACGGTTCTGAAACGGGACAACCAAACACGCCGCCACCTGAGCAACGCCTTGAACCTAGGCCTGACACCCATCGAGATCGTCGAGGTTTTGATGCATTCCATGTTCTACAGCGGCGTCCCGGCGACCCTGGATGCCTTGGCCATCGCCAAGGAAGTGTTTGAGCAGAGAGGTATCGACTACACCCCGCAGCAAGTGTTTGACTCAACCGAAACGCCCGATGAACTCTACAACCGTGGAGTGGCCCGGCGGATTGAATATATGGGTCCGCCCGCAGGCGGTGGTCTTGGTCCGGTGACCCAAGCGGAGCGCGAGTTTGGTCGACTGACCGCCGAATACTATTGGGGTTCGATATGGACTAGGCCGGGGCTGACTTTACCCGAGCGCTCCATCTGCACCATGGCTGCTCTGACGGCCCTAGGTCGGGAAAGCCAGTTGGCGAGCCACATTCGCGGAGGGCTGAACGTGGGGTTGACCCAAGAAGAGATCGTGGAAGTCTTCATCCACGCAACCTTCTACTGCGGTCTGCCGTTTGTGCGCTCGGCCATCGACCTGGCGAATGAGATATTCAGAAGCTGACAACTGACAGCTTTCTCATTACTCCGGGTCTTTCAGGTAGGGGAACATGGCTAGGGGCGTGGCGGCCAAGAGTCCCGCGTCGACGGGTAGGGTGACGCCTGATATCCAGCGGGCTTCGTCGGAGGCCAAGAAGAGTATGGCGTACGCCACGTCCCATGGGGTGCCGTCGAAGCCCAAGGGGCCGGCACGGCGGCGCAGTTCCAGCATCTCGTCGGAACTGTGCCGGGCGACCATGGGGCTGTAGACGTGCCCTGGGGCGATACAGTTGACCCGGATGTTGTCTCGGCCGTAGTGCACGGCCATGGAGTTGCTTAGCCCTAGAATTCCGCCCTTGGAGGCCGCGTAAGCATGGCTGGGCCGGCCGCCTCCGGCCCGCAGTCCGACTATGGACGAAAGATTAACGATGGACCCGCCGCCGTCCTTGATCATCTCCGGGATGGCGAATTTGCTGGTGAGCATTACGCTTTTCAGATTGACGTCGATCACCGTGTCCCAGAATTCTTCCTCGACATCGGTGACCGAACCGGGGCCGCTGATACCAACGTTATTAATCAAGACGTTCAGCTTCCCATAAGCGTGAACGGCGGCCTCTGTCATCTCTTGGCAGGAATCGATGTTGGTGACATCACCGACGAAGATCTCCGCGTCTCCGCCCTCTTCTTTGATCTGGGCCAGCGTAACCTCGGCGTTCTTCTCATTCCGGTCGACCAGCAAGACCTTGGCCCCTTGGCGGGTGAACAGCAGAGAAATGGCCTGTCCGATGCCGACGAATTCGCCGCTTCCGGTAGCGCCGGCGCCGGTGACGATGGCGACCTTGCCTTCAAGTCGATTGCCTGTTGTGGTCATGGGGCCTCCAGTTTCTTGCTCTATGATGGGGGAGTATATATTATCCAGCAACTTCGGCCGCCTGTTCACGCTTGGTCCGTATCAACTCCCACACCGTTCCTTCAATCTTTGACCTATCTGGTGAATCTGGGCACGAACAGTTGACTAGACCGAATCATTTATGTTAGGATTGCTTGCAAGTTCCCAAGAAACGGGGGCTTATTTTTTTGCCTTCGTATTTCAAGAATCTCTGAACTGGATTGTGTCTTTAGTGCAGGTCAAGTTCAACAAATCCCTCAGCTTTCGCTGGGGTATTTTTTTGAAATACCCCGCCCAAGCTAGATATTCTAGGAGAAAAATGAGCAAACTATTCTCGCCGATCACCATTCGGGGCGAAGAGATTCCCAACCGTGTTTTTGTTGCTCCCATGTGCCAGTATTCCTCGGAAACCGAAGACGGGCGCTGCGGTGGGTGGCACACCGTCCACTACGGCACTCGCGCCGTGGGCGGAGCTGGACTGGTGATGCTAGAAGCGTCGTCCGTCAGGCCTGACGGACGGATCACACCCTGGGACCTGGGTCTGTGGAACGAAAGCCACGTTGAAGCCATGGGCCCGGTGGTCGATGCCATCGTGGCCAACGGCGCAACCCCGGCCATTCAACTGGCCCATGCCGGCCGCAAAGCCTCCCACACCAAACCTTGGGACGGCGGCAAGATGTTACCGGCCAGCGAGGGGGGATGGGAGACCATCGCGCCAAGCCCGATCAGCTTCCAAGAAGACTGGGATGTCCCCCGGGAAATGACTCTGGAAGACATCGGGGAAGTGGTCGACGATTTCGCAAAATCCGCCAAGTTGGCGGTGAAGGCAGGAATGAAGGCCATTGAACTGCACATGGCCCATGGCTATCTCGCCTGCGAATTCATGTCGCCACTTTCCAACAATAGGGAAGACCAATATGGCGGGTCGCTGGAAAACAGGGTGCGCTTTCCGCGAGAGGTCGCCAGGGCGGTGCGAAACGCCATCCCTGACTCGATGCCGCTGTTCGTCCGGGTATCGGCCACGGAGTACATGGAAAACGGTTGGGACGTGGACGAATGCGTGGATTTCAGCCGCTGGCTCAAGGAGGACGGTGTCGACTTGATCGACTGCTCTTCCGGCGGTAATTCCTCCACCCAGACGCTTACACCATTCCCCGGATACCAGGTCCAATTCTCAGCCCGCATCCGTAGCGAGGCTGAGGTGACGACCGGCGCTGTGGGGCTGATCACAGACGCAGTCCAAGCGGAGAAGATCCTGGATGACGGCGAGGCGGACGTTATCTTGCTAGCGCGGGAACTGCTACGGAACCCCTACTGGCCGATCCAGGCCCAGACCGAACTGGACGGCTCGGCCACTTGGCCGGACCAGTACAAACGGGTGGCTGAACTTCGGAATTACCCAGCGCCGCCACGCTAACCTCTCCGAAAAGATCAAAAAGAAAGATCAAAAAGCCTCGGGAATAACCTCGAGGCTTTTTTCCACTACGCTGATCGGACCAGAAGGTCAGGTGTCCCAATCCTCTAGGCTTTTTTCCAGCCGTGATTGCGTGCTGATGTGCTCTTCGCCCAGGCGGGTCATGGCTTCGAAGTCCTGATTCACCGTGGCGATTTGAAGCTGCGTTTCTATCTCCTTCAGCTTGTCTTCCAAGTCCATTATGACTTGTTCCATGTCGATCACCGGCGCTGCTGGGTTTCGGCGCTTCGGGTCGGTCGCCTTGACCGGTTGAAAACGCGGGGCCGCCTTAACCCTTTCTATGACCCTTGCCGTCGCCTCTTGGACTTCAGATTCCCGTTGCGCCTGGGACCATTCATCAAAAGTGCCCTTGAAATAATCTACCTCGCCGTTCGCAGTAACAAGCAGTGATTCGGCAAGCAACGAGACTAGGTGGCGGTCATGTGACACCAATAGAATCGTGCCGGTGTAACTCAGGAGAACCTGTTCTAAGGCCTCGCGACTAGGGATGTCGAAGTGGGTAGTTGGTTCGTCCAGTACCAGCAGGTTCGGCTCGGTGATCAGCAATCGGGCCAGCGCCAGGCGGCTCTTCTCACCACCGCTGCAAGCGCCCACTTCACGGAAGACATCCTCCGCCTGGAACAGGAACCGGGCCAGATAAGACCGGGCATCCTCGAAGGGCATGTTCTTGATGTCCAAAAATGATTCCAGGACCGTCTGCTCGTCATCCAGGTCATCGACTCCCTGACTGTAATAGCCGACCTTGACGCTTTGGCCCACGGCAACAAAGCCGTCGAGTGGTGGGACCATTCCCAGCACGGTCTTGATGAAGGTTGTTTTGCCGGTCCCGTTGTCTCCAATGACCGCTGTTCGGGAACCGCGAGCCAGCTTAAGATCCGGGACCTTGAGCAGTTCAGTTGGGCTATCGCCGTCGGTGTAGCCAACCTTCAAACCCTTGGTGCTGATCACCACCTGCCCGGTACGACTGGCCCCTCCGGAGGATATGGAGATCGACCGGTCTAGATCGGGACGGTCGATGCGCTCCAATCTGCCGAGCCTGGTCTCACGACCTTTGGCCTCCCGAGACCTCTGCCCGGCCCGGTAGCGGTCGATGAAAGCCTGCTCCTTGGCGATGAATTCCTGCTGGGCTTCGTACTCTTTCGCCTGGCGCAGGTCGCGCTCGCCTTTCAAGACCCGGTACTTGGAAAAATTTCCAGGGAAGGTGTTCATCCGACCGTGGTCGATCTCCCAGATCTGCGTCGCCATCTCATCCAGGAAATACCGGTCGTGGGAGACCACCACCACCGCCGGAGCAAAGTGGGTCAGGTAGCGCTCCAGCCAAGTAACTCCCTTGAGGTCCAGGTAGTTGGTGGGTTCGTCCAGCACCAGCAGGTCGGGGTTACCCAGGAGGGCTTTCGCCAACGCCGCCCTCGTGCGTTCGCCGCCACTGGCTGACGAAGCCGGCGAGTCAAGGGTTTCTGCTCTGAGTCCAAGGCCGTCAACCATCCGTTCCACGGCCCGCTCGTAGGTGTATCCGCCCAGAGCTTCGTACCGCTCTAATAGCTCGGCGTAGCGAAGCCCGGCTTGTTCAGCATCGCCATTCGGCTCCTGGGCCGCGGTTTCCAGGTCCTTTTCCAATAACCTAACCTGGTCAAAGGCCCGCATGACCTCTTCCCGAAGCGTGCCCCCGATCTGCATCTGAGGGTGCTGAGGTACGTAACCCACCTGGATGCCGTTGGAGCGCGCCACTCTGCCTTCGTTGGCGTCTTGGAGTCCAACTAGGACTCTGAGAAGAGAGGTCTTGCCGCCGCCGTTGGGGCCAACGATGCCGATGCGGGCACGTTCGTTGATATCCAGATCAACGCCCGAAAATATGATGTCGGTCCCGTAGTGGACGGCCAGATTAGAGGTGGAAACCAGAGGCATGAGGCGGGTGGGTCTCCCGTGCGAACTCGTAGTTGGGTACAGCGGTTCTGGTCGCAGACCGCCTCACCTAACTATAACCGAATCTGGGCGTTCCAGTTAAGCGAAAATATATTTGCTGACAAATTTCGCGAACAAACCGGCGTGTTAGACTTCCAACGCTCAGCTTCAGCATCTTACACTCATGGAGCGCCTGGTTGACACCCGAAAAACGTCCCCGTTTCAGGATGGGTTACATCGTCAGCAGGGTCCACAGGGCGCTGTACCAACTGCTCAATGGGCGGTTCGTGTCCGGACGAGGAAATGTCAGCTTCCTTCTCCTCAGCACCCGTGGCCGGCGGTCCCAGCGGACGCGGACTCTGCCATTACTGTATCTGATGCACAATGGAGACCCCTGCGTCATCGCCTCCAAGGGAGGAAGTCCTGTGGCGCCCGACTGGCTGTTTAATATCCGGACCAACCCTGAAGTAGTGGTGCAGGTCGGCGGCATGCGATGGGAGGGAACTGCCCGAATTGCATCCGGCGAAGAACGGAAGCAACTCTGGCCTAGATTCGTCGAATGTTATTCGGGATATGAGGGCTATCAGACCCACACTACCCGGATATTTCCCATCGTCGTTATCACCCGGTCAGAAGAATAAGCCCATGTTCTAACTTTCTTTCAGGATGTATACTGGTCGCATACACCATAAATTGAATAGACGCAGGCAAGTAGGAGGGACCCATGTCGACTGAAACTCAAGGTCAGACTTCGGTGCAATCCCAGGCGCTGGTCAAGATTACCGAGATGGACCATATCGTTCTGCGGAACAAAGACGTAGAGGTCTCGCTAAAGTTCTACACCGAGGTTTTGGGCCTACAGGCCGAGCGGATCGACGAATGGCGGGCCGGTGAAGTCCGTTTCCCTTCAGCCCGGATAAACGCCGACACGATCATCGATTTCTTCGGCACTGATCAGGAACCGATCGGCAAAGAAGGGGACAAGAACCAAGACCACTACTGCATGGTGATCGAGCCCACGGACATGGAAGAATTGAAGAGCAAATTCGAGGCTATGGGCGTGGAGATTCAGGCAGGACCTGGAAAACGGTGGGGTTCCCACGGAGATGGGATATCCCTGTATATCTACGACCCAGACGACAACGTAGTGGAGCTTCGCCACTACTAGGGTCAATCGGAATTTAAGCCGCAAAGAGTGGCCAATCTTGAAACGGTTGGCCACTTTTCTATTGTGTGAGGTAACGGCGGATGACCAAGGCCTGGACCATGCCTGAATACAGCGTAAGGGAGAGCAAACGGGCCCGGCAGGTAATCATCAAGATCTCTTCATCGATGGGACTTGAGGTGGTGGTGCCCGTTAAATTCAACCGATCTGAAATCCCGGCCATTCTTTGGACCAAGGCCCGCTGGATCGAAAAAACCCTGGCGCAGACCCGTCCGGCCAAGGAGCTAAAACGCCCCGAATCGATCACATTTGGGTTGCTGGACGAGAACTGGAAAGCTGAATATTCCCCATCCCAAACCCAGCGGGTCCGCTTATTTGAAAAAGCTGGGAATGTCCTGTTATTGACCGGCCCGGTGGAAGACCCGGTTGCGGTCGTAGAGACGCTTAACCGATGGGTCCAGAAGCGGGCGAAAGAGGTATTGGTCCCGTGGCTGGGCCGGTTGAGCAGTGAACTGTCTCTGCCCTTCAGCCGGGTAAGCGTGCGGCGGCAGAGGACCAAGTGGGGGAGCTGCTCTGCTGAGAAGTCCATCAGTCTGAACCGGAACCTGCTATTCCTTCCCCTGCCGTTGGCTCGGTACGTGCTGGTCCATGAACTGTGTCACGGCCGCCGGCTGGACCATTCCAAGAAGTTCTGGAACCTACTGGAGACCTTCGAGCCCAACTCTCGCCAGGCCGCAGCTAAGGTTAGAGAAGCAGCGGATTCGGTGCCTCGCTGGGCCCAGGTCTAAGTCACCGCCAGCCCACCCATCCTGAGCTAGAGCCAGGATGGTATCAGCTAATTTCCTAGAACCGGCGCAGTTTGGGAGCGATAAGGGCCAATACGGCCATCATTCCGATGCCAAACAGTCCGGAGAGGACCGCTGCAATCGGGGCGCCGAGTAGGCCGGCGGCCGCTCCGGCAGCGAGGCTTCCAAAGGCATGGGCGTAGATCGCCAGGGTCCGCAGGCCCATGAGCCGACCCCGAAACTCTGGCCGCCCGGTCTTCATCAGCACAGTGAGGACCAGAACTAGGCTTGATGAGAACAGCATGCCGGTAACCACCAAGATTCCCACCGAAAGATAGAAATTGGTCGAGGTAGCGAAAACGATCATCGTGGAATGCCAGCCGACCACCGCCAAGATGCACAGAAGTCCGGTGTGCTTGAGGTTGGGTATTGAAGCCCAGAACATTGACCCAACCAGGCCTCCGATACCGAAGGACGAGATGAGAATGCCTAGACCCACTGAGTCTTGGGTCAAAACCTCCTTGGCGAAGATGGGCACCAGGGTGGTGTGGAACGAAAACCCGGTGATGTTGAATATGACAGCAACCAACAGGGCTGACCAAAGCAGTTGTTCGCCCTTAACGTATCGCAAGCCCTGGGCGACCAATGTGAAAACCGATTCCCCTTTTTGGGCTTCGCTCATCCTAGTGGACCCCATCAACATCGCTGCCGAACCGCTTGCGATGTACAGCGAAGCCACCAGCACGTAAGCGCCTTCCGGACCGAAGATTTTGAACAGTAGTCCGCCAAGGATCGGTCCGATGACTAGCGCTATATTTCCGCCGGCGCTGATCAGAGCAACAGCATTGGGTATGCGGTCGATCGAGACGCTGTCCACCGCCAGCGATTGGGCCGTGGGCATCTGAAATATCCGGGCGAGACCGGAGGCCAACGTCACGATAAAGATATGCCAGACCTCGATCTGCCCGCTGACGATCAACACCAGCATAACCAACGCTAAGAAGGCTAAGACAGCCTGAATGATGATCATCAACGTGCGGCGCGGGACCAGGTCAGCGGTGGCTCCGGCGAAAAGGGCCAGGAAATTGAACCCCATCCTGGCCGACGCCGTGAGCCCAACAAGGAATGGCGAGTCAGTCAGGTTCAGCACATACCAGACAACGACTATCATCTCCATCTGGGACCCCATCTGGGAAATTGTGATTGCCGACCAGATGAGGCCAAAGTTTCGCTGACGGAGTATGGAAATGGGGCGGGCGGCCCGGCCTAGGTTTGCGGCCAGGTTTGATTTCACGAGTCGCACGTC
>Ga0209019_1000036_pt1 | contig 51908 bp, 49 predicted proteins | sample METZYME_3_300m_FD_187549 | JGI IMG/M metagenome (GOLD analysis project Ga0209019, IMG submission 187549) | Marine microbial communities from oxygen minimum zone in mesopelagic equatorial Pacific - METZYME_3_300m (SPAdes) (version 2) | ecosystem: Environmental > Aquatic > Marine > Oceanic... | reverse complement strand
GGGCAAGATTTTCAGCAACAGTCTGCCTCAAGTTACTCACTGAAGTTAGAGGCGCCCGGCCGGCGCTAACCAAGTAACCCAGCACCTTACTCGGGGAGGATGAAGGTTTGCTAGCTTCAGGAAGGTCGCTATACGGCTACGCTTTCATCACCCTCTTGGCATGTGGCGGCAGCCGAGAATATGCTCTGCAAGTGCCTCAGCCGGTCAGCAAGGTTCAGGCAGTCGTATCTGTAACCACCGACAGACAAGCCTACACTACTGACGACGTCATCGAATTGATGCTGGAGTTACAAAACAACTCCGAGCAGCCTTTGATACTCGACTTCTCGACCGGCCAGAGGTATGACTTCGCCATCGTCAGAAGCCCGGCTGATACCGTGTGGTCTTGGAGCAAAGAAAGAATGTTTATGCAGATGCTGGGACAGGAGACGGTGCAGCCGAATCAAGTTCTAGTGTATCGCGAGCAGGTCAGTCCCCAACTCCCGGCTGGAACGTTTACAATCGTCGGTAGGATCGTCGCTCAAGACCAGACGCTTATGGCGTCCGCAGTCATTGTAGTCCAGTAAGGGGGCAATGAGGGGACCCTGAGCAGAGAACACCCCCTGCCCTGGGCCCTTCTCAAATATGTTGTGCGAACATTTCCAAGAGATGATGGCTGTATGCAGCATACAGGTCACAGAGCCGCACACATCGACGCCACTACAATACCGTTCCCTGAAAACATTTTGGTAGCTGAGGCGGGTCTCTTTCCCCGACGGTGGTCGCCGTGCCAGTGATCTCGCCGTTCGCTGCGCTGTGGCGTGCCTATACTCCTAAGGAGAGCGTGACGTTTTGCCCGTGATTTCTAGTGAGGAGGATGGCCGGCAGGCGTGATGTTGCGCTAACACTCCGGCTGTTTCAGGTGTCCACATTTTGAGGTTTTCTGTCTCGCGGATATGTGGAATCCGCCCGGATAAGCAGAAATCCGATCCATTGGCATGAACATAAAAGGGGTTACACCATGACCAGGAAGAACAACCGTTTCGCAGTGTGGCTCTTTAGTTTGGCGCTCGTCATTCCAATGGGGTTGTCTGGCCAGCAGGAGGGGGAGGGGTACGAGGTCGGCGCAGCCCTGCCACCTGTCGATCCAGGTAGGGTACGGGTTGAAATCAGTCTCGAGGACGCCATCGCACGAGCCCTCGAGATGAACCTGGACGTACAGAGTGTGAGGCTCAATCCGCAGATCCAGCAATACTCTTTGCAGTCTGCACAGGCCGCGTTCGACCCGACGATGAGCGCCACGTACGGATACAACAACAACACGAACCAGTCGACAAGCCAGCTCGACGGTGGCCTCCAGACGTCGACCATGCGTCAGACCTACAACGCGTCCATCAACAAGCCGACACCTTGGTATGGAGGTCGACTGAGCGCCAGCTTCAACAACAGTCGGACTGAGACGGACAACGCGTTCTCGACTCTTCCCCTGAGCTACCGCTCCACCCTCAGCTTAAACTACACCCAACCCCTGCTCGCGGGACGCAAGACCGACAACCAGCGCACGTCGCTCGAGACCACGGTGATCCAAGGCGACAACAGCGACATTCAGTTGGACGCCCAAATCGCGAACATCGCATATCTGATCCAAGTGTCATATTGGGGTCTTCGGGCAGCCATCGAACAGATCGAGATTCAGAACCAAAACCTGATCCAGGCCCAGGACTTGCTCGAGCAGAACCGGATCCGGGTTCAGATCGGCACGATGTCCGACCTCCAGATGCTCCAGGCGGAAGCCCAGGTGGCCAACGCCGAACAATCTCGTCTCGGTGCCGAGATCCAGTGGCGCAACCAGGAGCTCTCTTTCAAGCGGCTCCTAGTGGGTGGTCCCAACGATCCGCTTCTGGTGCAGACGCTGATTCCCACCAGCGCCCCCACGCTTGTATTTCAAGAGCCCGATATCGATGCCGCGATCGCCATAGCATTGGAACAGCGCACCGACCTCAGGCAATCGCGCAACAACCGGGAGATTTCATCCCTCAACTTGGCGGTCAGTCAAAACAACACACGTCCAGATCTGAACTTGACGGCGGCTTATTCGGTCCAAGGAACGGGCGGGGACCGTTACCAGCGGGTCGGCTTGGGCGGTGAGCTGGAGCTGGTGGAACCAGGCGGGTACACGACTGGGCTCCGTTCCATCTTGGACCGGAACACCCCCACTTGGAGCGTCAACTTGAACTTCTCGTACCCGATCGGAAACAAAGGATCCAGAGCCAGCCTGCGGCGGGCCGAGCTGCAGCTTGAGCAGACGGACCTGTCCATAAGAAGTCAGGAATTGGGCGTCGTTATCGAAGTGACCAACGCCGGCCTCAACGTCCGCGACACGTTCCTTCTGCTCGAAGCGGCGCAGCGAAGCCGTGAGGTCTCCGAGCGTGCCGCAGAAGTCGAGGCCACGCGGTTCGGCGTAGGGGCGTCCACGAACTATGAAGTCACGCAGGCCCGGGACGCCCTGACTTCCGCACGGCTCTCGGAGTTGCGGGCAATCATCAACTATGTGAACGCCGTCGCGGAGTTCGAATTGGTGCAGTACATAGGCTGATATCGCCGGCGTCGGCGAGCGTCTTGAATTTCTCTACGTGCTGCCTTGGTAGTGATAGGGATACCTATGGGCACAACGGGGGGAGTCGCCCAGCGGAAACAGCGTGGGTGCATGCAGTTCGAGAGCGACGTCGAAGATTTTCGCGACTGCAGCAATCGGTTGTTAGGCGGCTCGCGGGCCTACGATACGGAAGCAGCCCTGCCCCATTCAGATCCGCAACTCAAGACGAGCAGAACAGTGCTGGACAGCTGGGTCTGCGCTGGATACCACGGAGGGGGGACTAGGGGGCTAGTTCCCGCCAGGGGGATGCGCCGCTGTAACAGAAGTGACCGAATGAAAATGAGCTGAAAGTTTTGAGGAGATCAGAGCGGAGCTTCACGAGAAATTGGAGTCGCTAGTATGGGAAGGAGCCGACTAGTGACACGGATCATTTCGTCATCCAAGGGAAGAACCCTTTTCTCCCCGTCAGTGCATACTTGAGCGCCCAGCCACCCAGAACGCTGATCGCGGCAAGAATCCCACCCACATCAGAGCCGACCACGGCCACCAATCCAAAGAGGAAACCAGCCCAGTGGATGGTGATCCCGAGTAGCTCTTTCATACTGATCGGACGCACAGGACAGTGCTGAATAGCTGGGTGTGGCTGGGTTCCCCGGAGAGGGCTAGTTACCGCCTTCTGGGCCGGGGGGACAGGAGCCGTAGGTCACGGTCTCGCCGTCCTGAATCCACTCACCGCACCGCTCACCCATGTTGTAGGTGCCCTTGAACCGCAACTGACCGTTCTCGTCGTAGGTCTCATACGGGCCGTCGAGTTCACCACCGCTGTAGGTGCCAGTCTCCTGTAACTGCCCATTCTCGTAATTGGCCGCCCACGGACCGTGCAACACACCGGCCCTGAAGTTACCCCTCCAACTCAACGCACCGTCCTCGTGGTACAACTCCCACAGCCCGTCCCTCTTGCTACCCTTGTAAGCGTTCATCTTCTTGCCGAACCACCCCATACGGTCCTCCTTAGAGTCGGCGCAAATCAAAGCTCCTGTCCCATATCAATAAAATGAAACCACCCATGATAGTACCACCCACCCATCTCCGCGCCATCCACCATGTCATCAATGGGGATCGTGTTGGGGGATATGATTGTCGTGCTCTAAGTCTGCCCTGCCCTACTCACACCCGCAACTCAGGACGCGCAGAACTCTGGTTGTTTTGTCAGGAAATACACTGAAAAAGAGGCCTTGGCCGGATAACCGGTCAAGGCCCCTCAAAAGTTTAGTGGTTTATCGAGCGCAAACAGCGCTTACGAGGTTTCGGACAGTTTGTCATAGACAAATGCGACAGAGGCCCATATAACGAGGATGATACCAACACTGATTAAGGCCGGCTGCAGTTCTCGACGCCCAACTATCACATAAAAGACATCCACAAGTAAAATCTGCGATAGGGCGATCACCATCGCTGTGGACATAGTCTTGCCCATCTTTTGGACAGCCCAATCAAAAAACACAATCGCAACGATCCAGTATAAGGCGTTACTGGCAATCGGGTTTCCAAGAATGGGCTCGAACGCCGGGTCAGGCATTGCAGGGTTAAAGAGGAATTCTCCTGCGAAATAACTGACGAGGCCTCCAGTGACGGCCGCACCTAGGATCGGTTTGATTCTACTGCCCATAATTAGGTCTCCTTTGAACAACGGATCCGAGATCCGCTATTCTCTTGTGGATAGAACGGATTCGACCCTCGATTCTGCCCCGCCCCACTCAGATCCGCAACTTTAGGATGCACAAAACAGTGGCTGGATAGCTGGGTGCCACGGATGAAGGGCGGAGTTCATTAATCCTCACTCCGGTCAAAAAATAAACCCGACGTTTATGACTCGGATGGTTGAGTAAAGATCACCACCAATCCACGGGATTTTACCTGCCAGGGCGGATTCTCTGCCCCAGTCCGTGTCGACCTTCGGGACTCCGACGAGTCGCTTCAGGCCAAATCCGAGGCCAATATAGAAGTTCTCGTTCGGTCCCAGAACCCAACTACGATTGGCGTCAAAGCCGTAACCGATGTAGGTCCCATCGCCTACCCCGGCACCGTCTACCGAAGTGAGCCCCGCCTTGATACCAAAGGACCATCCGATAGGAGCGTTGTACGTCCGGGTCCTGCTACTGCCTGGGTAATACCGGAAGAACACGTCGAAGTTGACGTATTGGATGTCTTCGTAATTGCGCTGGTTGGAATTCTGCTCCCAAACCTCTATGGCTTGGAGGTAGTCTGGATCAGTCCAATTGAAGATGGGGTAGCCGGATGGGTCTGTTTCACCTGTTGCCGGAGGCTCTGGGTAAGGGCCAGGGTCAATCCACTCCTCGTACTCGTATGAAGAGGTGGATCCCCCGAAACCAATCGTGGTGGTTGGGGAGATGACGCGCTCGTACTCTCCGTTGAACGTATTAATGAGAAGTCCAATCGGATTGGCACTAATGACGTTCCTCGGCTGAAAATCGTCAGCTTGTTGAGCGCCGAGTGGCGGACCCGACAAGCCGAATACCAAGATCGTGAGGGCGAGTACAGAGCTCGAAGATCTTGTCTCAATCATCGGTTTTCCTCCGTCTCATTTCGGGATCTTAACCAACCGCATTCGTCAAGAGATCTAGAAAAGTCGAGACCGTTCTTACGACATACCACGTGCCTCGAGCATGTGCTTTAATAATGATACCGTCACATTCCTGCTCCCGAGTCCATCGCATAGACGATGAGAAGAATGAAGGCTAGTGCGCTTGCAGCAATCACTCCAGCACTTAAACCCAATGTCCTGAGCACCGTCTGGTCGAGGTCGAGCCCCTCTACCTCCAAGCGGAGAATGTCAGCCAGGGCCACTGAGAAACCATTCGCAGCCACGAGATCATCGCCTTCGACCCGTGGCGCGATTAGTTCTAACTCGTTCACTTCGGACGTAGTCACCCGAACAATCGGAGGTCGATCTTCTTCGATCAACTGAGCCGGGCTTATGGCGTCCAACGAAACGGCTTGCCAAGAAGAAGTGGCACAGGCTGTCAGGTATAGCACGCCAAAGAGCAATAGAACGGCGCGGAGGCTGTAGCGTGTCATGCCTTCATTCTGCCCTGCCCCATTCCGACCCGCAACCCAGGACGAGTGAAACAGTGTTTAGTGGTTCAGCGTCAGTGGCTGCGGAATAGGGGTGCCCCCCGGTACTGGGGTCGCGCCTGTCGGCAAAAGGGACCCGCCCGAGCTACCAAATATTTTTCGGGGAACGGCGTTGCAGTGGCGTCGATGTGTGCGGTCCTGCACAAGTACCGCCCCGTCGCCGCCAATGAGGGGGGGCCTGGCAGGAAAGGTCGATATCAGCCTCGAAATGGGTCCTACGGGTGACTTATGGGTGACTTGGTGGACATCCGATGTCCATAGAGAAAGCCCCACAAGCCTGTAAATGCTTGCGGGGCATCCCCTTCCCTGCACGTCCCCGGCAGGAATCGAACCTGCGACCTACTGCTTAGGAGGCAGTCGCTCTATCCAACTGAGCTACGGGGACAAGTTGTTGTTATGTATTTACTCACGTCCTGTAGCTTCCCTCATGTTAGACAGCTCCACTTCCCACGCCGTCAGCGCGACGATGAACGTCGCTGCCGTGCCGTCCGATAAAGCGGCTGAAATTCGGTCACTTTCGGGAACGAATTCTTCTATCCGCTCCGGTCATAGACGAAGGTCAGCGAGTCGTCATATACCGTTAGTCGCTTGCCCGAGAGGATGGCACCAAAGGCCCCTCCGTCAGAGGAGAAATTTAGTCTTGCGTCTTCGCTGGGCACCAACGTGAACATACCAGATTCCGTAGTTGTTTTTCCGTCAACCGTGATCCTAGACAAAAACTCACCATTCAGTCCGAGTTGAATCACACCAAAAGTAATGGTAACCGGTTGGGGAGTGCCATCATCGCCGCCATCAGTGACGGTTGCCGGCAGTACCTGACCCTCAACGCTAATCAGATGGTACGTCCCTGGCATTTCGGAGACGTCAAACGGCGAATAAGCGCTACAAGCCACCAGTAGCCAGACAAAACCGAGCGCAAGTATTTTCTTCATCGGACACATTCCTATTTCAGTTCCATACCGGTTTCAACCCAGGTTTGCCGAATCGATTCATGCATTCGGGAAGAGGCATTGAATCGCGTTCCGATTTGATACGTCAAAATACGTCGCGGGCGACTGCAGATTTCGCGGGGTGCCCTGCCTGGACGACGAGAAGACGGCCGTCGTCGGACAATGCGGGTGGCGGGCTAGACTTCAGGACAGATCGCGTCAGTGAGTTCAGCGTCGAATCCCCTAGCGCCGCTAGTCCCGCCCCAAATATCTCGAGGTCCCGGGCATCGTTCCTGTCCCGTTCGAGCGCAAGGGCATCTAGGTTCATGTGCACGCGCCAACGACTAGCCTCAAGGACGTCCTAGTTCACACAAGAGCCGCCCCATACAGCTCCATCAGCTTGCCCCAAGCTCGCTCGGCATCGACCTCATTATAGATCGGCGTTCCGTCGCCCTGGGCCGGCATGTCCGTCACGCACCACCCATGCTGGGAATCGGCATACACCTCGACCTCGGCGGCAACGCCCGCGCCGGCGAAGGTCTCTCGCAGTACGTCCTTGGCTTCGGGCTGTCCGGCGTCGTCGTTGGCAGCGATGCCGAAATACATACTCGCCTGGATGTTTGGCGCCAGCAAATGCGGGCTGTTCGCGTTGGTGGTCACCAGTCCACCTCCGTGGAAGGATGCGGCGGCTCCGATGCGATCCGACTGGGAAGCGGCGGTCCGTACGATCAGCGGTCCACCCATGCAGTAGCCCTGCGTGCCGATCTTCTTCGAAGTATCCACGTTCGGTTGCGCGTCCAGAAACGGGATGTAGGCTGATGCGTCCCGTTCGGCCGCATCAGGCGCTGTTATTGAGCCCATCAACGGACCCAGTCTCGCCCGGTCCTCTGGGTTCGCGAAGCTGACGACGGACGCGTCTGGGAACGAAGGCGCCCTCTCGACTCGATAGAACGGGTTCGGCACCAGCACGGAGTATCCGTCCGCCGCAAGGCGCCGCGCCATGGCGCGGAAGGAGGGCCGCAGACCGAACGCGTCCGTCCAGATCAAGACACCTGCGTAAGCACCTGTACTCGGGTGAATGTAGGCAGCGTCGGCGGTACCATCGGGTGTCGTGATCTCGACGTCCTCCTCGACCACTTCGATCTCTTGCGGAATGTCTTCCGTTGTGCAGCCCGCGGTAACTGCAACACCCGCGGTCACCGAGAGAGCTACGAAGTCGCGTCGTGTCATCTTGCCTGGCCGTGCATCACGTTTCGGTTGTTTAGCTGGATACCTGAGCATGGTCACCCCCCTTTGGGAGCAACGTATCATATTTTGGATTGGAGGACCATCGGCGCAGGAAGGCAATGGCCAAGCTCATTCGGATTCGAGCTCGGTGTTCCCGATTGGCTCGACATCTCGGCGTCCGTGGCGAAGCACTCTGTCCGCACGTAGCTTAAGCGGGAGTCATCGCTAAGCGATGTAAATCGCTAGGGATTACCCGCTCGATCCGAAGGTCACGCTGAGGAGGAAACATGAAACTCAGGTTCCTGTTCGCCGTTGTCTTCCTCGGCTTATTCGCTCGCCCCCTCGCGGGCCAGACACGTCTGCCACCTGTGACGCTGCCGGACGAACCGGTCGTCTTCAACACGCTAAACCAATCGCAAATCCGTGTCTCGATCGTCACCAGGGGTCTCTCTCACCCCTGGGGAATGGCCTTTCTGCCGGACGGCAGGATCTTGGTGACCGAACGGGACGGGCACTTGCGGATTATTCGGAACGGGGTGCTCGACCCAGAGCCGATCCCGGGCTTACCGGAAGTGTTCACTGAGGCCAGGCTCGCTGGCCTGATGGACATCGCGATTCATCCGCGTTTCGCCGACAACGGCTTTGTCTATCTCACCTATACGAAACCGACCGAGCCGAGAAGAACCGTCGCCCTGGCGCGTGGACGTTTTGACGGCTCGGCCCTTCGTGACGTCCGCGACATCTTCGTGGCGGACTCCTGGGGTGGGGCGGTGGCCGGGTCGCGGATTGTGTTCGCGCCGGATGGGACGCTGTACATGACTCTCGGTGGAGCGTTCGGCGGGCGCCGGGATGTTGCGCAAGACCCGAGCGCCCACGCCGGCAAGGTGCTTCGGTTACACGATGACGGGAGCGTGCCGGACGACAATCCGTTCGTGGGGCGGGAGGGGTACAAGCCGGAGATCTTCTCATTCGGACATCGCAATCAGAACGGCGCCACCATTCACCCCGAGACCGGAGAGTTGTGGGCGGCTGAGCACTCGACACAGGGTGGCGACGAGGTCAACGTGATCCTCGCAGGCCGGAACTACGGCTGGCCCCTGGTCTCGTACGGGCGCGAGTATACGGGGGCGCGTGTCGCCGAGCGACCCTGGCAGATGGCGATGGAGCAACCGGTGGTCCTTTGGGTGCCGTCCATAGCGCCCTCGGGCCTGACGTTCTACACCGGGGACCGCTTCCCCAACTGGCAGGGCAACCTCTTCGTAGGCGGGATGATGACGGGGCGAGTACCCCAGACCGGCCACCTGGAGCGGATCGTGCTGAACCAATATGGAGAAGAAGTGCGTCGTGAATGGCTTCTCGCCGAGCTCAAGCAGCGAATCCGTGACGTGCGCCAAGGCCCCGACGGACTTCTCTATGTCCTGACGGAGGAGAACGAGGCCGCGCTACTCCGGATCGAACCTGTCACGCTCCAGCCACCTGCGTTATAGGCGCACGCCCGCATATACTTTACGGAAGCAACGCCAAGATTGCAGTTAATCCTCTTCGGCCCGACATCCGCCCTGACGACGCACGATTCTTTCGACGGTGGTTAGCCCGAGTCCATTCCCTGGAAATTCCCCCTTGGCGGCGGCGTTAACGCCCTACCGCCTTGATCGTATTCCGAAAGCTACTCCGTTAGGTGATTCCTCGGGCCTACTTCGAAGTTAGACTGATCGTTGAAATAGATGCACGTCCCCGAAATTGGTAAACACATGCATTTCTAGGTTACAGAAGGCCCCTGATCAGTACAAAGCCCAACACGAGTAGCAGTGAGAAGACCCACGTGAGGAGATTGAAGTAGCGGTCGATGAACAAGCGTATCGGCTCACCGTAGTGGTAAACCAGGCCCGCCACGAGAAAGAAGCGGAGTCCCCGGCTCAGGACGCCGGCGAGTACGAAGATGGGGAAGTTGATCCTGAAGACACCGGCGGAGATGGTGAACACCTTGTAGGGGATGGGCGTGAGGCCGGCTACGAAGATGGTCCAAAAACCCCAGTCCTCGTAATAACCCTGCACGGTGGCGAAGCTTTCGGGGGTCACACCGGGTACGAACCCCGAGAAGAAAAATTCGGACACCGAGGCCCATACGACAGCACCGAGGCCGTAGCCGAGAATCCCACCCAGGACCGACGTGACCGTGGCGATCGCGGCAAACCGAAGGGCCCGACGGCTGGCCCCGAGGCAAAGTGCGATGAGGAGCGGATCCGGTGGGAGCGGAAAAACTGACGACTCCACGACGCAGAGGACGGCCAACGCGGGAACACCATAGGGCGTGTCGGCCCAGTGCAGTACCCAGTTGTATAGGCGGCGTACATACCCCGGCTTTGTCGGGGGCTGAGGTCCGGGTCTGGGCTCGGAGGGTTCGAGCCCGTCTGAAGCCGTCTTGCTCAAGTGGCGTCCTCCGACGTCTCCGAGGCCCAGGCGAACTGCCCGAGAAGCGGGACGAATGTACACGCCCCGTGAATGATCTCTTCGTGAATCTCGGAACCATCCCGTCGAACCAGCATCAATTCCTGGCGCTCTCGCGTCCCCACCGGGATGAGCAACCGCCCTCCCTCCGCCAGTTGGTCCATGAACGAGGGCGGCACAGACGGAGACGCGGCCGAAACCACGATGACGTCGAATGGAGCATACTTCCGCCAACCAATGGTGCCGTCTCCGACCATGAGCGCCACGTTGTTGATCCGGAGTTGGTCCAGCACGGCACGCGCGCGCACCGAGAGTTCACGGATCCGTTCGACCGAGTAGACGCGATCTGCCGTGAGCGCCAACAGGGCCGTCAGGAACCCACTTCCCGTGCCGATCTCCAGCACGGTATCGTCGGGAGTCACCTGGAGGACCGAGAAGTAAAGCGCTTGAAGCGACGGTTGGGACGCCGTCTGGCCGTATCCGATCGGGATCGCTGCATCTTCGTAGGCTCTTGGCCACACCCCTTCAGGAACAAAAAGGTGCCGGGGAACACGATCGAAAAGTTGAAGGATCGCCAGATCGTCGATTCCTCGTACTCGGATCTGCTCTATCAGCTTTCGCCGGTACCCGGCAAACCGGCGGTCGTCTAGAGGCTCAACCGCCATCCACGGATCTCCTCGAGGAGCTTGTAATTGGTGAGATCGAGATGGAGCGGCGTAACCGATACGTACCCCTCTCGAATGGCTGTGAAGTCGGAGTCCTCTGCCCCTGTCCAACTTACCGCTCCTCCCCCGATCCAGTAATAATCACGGCCGTTGGGGTCGACGGCCTTCGTTAAGCTGTCGCTGTATCGCCGCTTCCCGAGAGAGGTGATTCGTACTCCCCTGACCTTCGCCGGATCGATGGGCGGGAGATTCACGTTGAAGAGAGTGTCGACAGGAAAGTCGCCTTGTTCGATGATTCCACGGAGCACGGAGGTGACGACGTCTTCCCAGGCTGCTAGGTCCTCGAACGCATCACCCGCATAAGACACCGCAATCGCCGGTATGCCGATCACCGTCGCCTCCATCGCCCCCGCGACCGTGCCTGAGTAGAGCACGTCCTCCCCCATGTTGGAACCGTGGTTGATCCCGGAAAAACAGATATCGGGCTTCTGATCCATGAGTTCGTTGACGGCAAGGATGACGCAGTCCGTCGGCGTCCCGTCCACCACCAGAGATCCGTCCGTGGTACGGCGCACACGCAACGGATTGTGGATCGTAAGTGAGTTGCTGGTCGCACTCTGCTCCCGATCCGGAGCGACGACTGTAACGGAACCGATCATTCGAGCTGCGGAGGCGAGCACCCCGATCCCCAACGCCAAGTACCCATCGTCGTTGGTGCAGAGGATCCGCATCAGGCGTCCAGTCTACTGGGCGGCGCAGCCAACACCTCCTTCACCTCTAGCAACTCTTGCTTCATACCGGCGAGGAATTCCCGGTCCACCATGTCTCTCCTGACCGCCAGAATCTCACCACCCTTCCGCATATCCAGAAGCCGTTGCCTCGCTCCGTCAATCGTGAATTTCTTCTCGTAGAGCAGGTGCTTCATGAGAAGGATCAGCTCGATCTCCTTGGGGCGGAAAACCCGATTCCCGGCCCGGTTCTTCGTCGGGCGAAGAAGCTCGAACTGCGTCTCCCAGTATCGGAGGACGTGTGCCTTCAAGCCGGTCAGGTCACAAACCTCACCGATCGAGTAGTATGCCTTTTTTGCGATGGGCTCATCCATGTCCATGTCCATTCGTATTCAGTCCTCTCTCGCGCGCGTTCCTTGAGTTCGATCTCGGACAACACGTCCCTCACAACGAGTCTTCAGGCTTGGGGTCTCTCCCCATGAGGTTCTTTACCGCCTGTCCCGGATCAGTGCCCAGGGTCAGGATTCCGAACACCTCTTCGGCGATTGGCATCTCTACCCCGTATTGAGCTGCGAGATCATGAACCGCATAAGCGGTGTCAACTCCCTCCGCAACCGCCGACATTTCCCCAATGATGGAGTCGAGCGTCCTACCCTGACCGAGACAGTAGCCGACGGTGCGATTTCGGCTCAAGGTCCCCGTGCAAGTGAGAAAGAGGTCACCCATTCCTGCGAGGCCTGAAAATGTCGATGCACGTGCCCCCATGGCCACCCCTAGACGGCGCATCTCAGCGAGGCCACGGGTGACCAATGCGGCCAGCGTATTGTGGCCGCACTGAAGACCCACAGCCACCCCTGCCCCGAGCGCGATGACATTCTTCAAGGCTCCGCCTAACTCCACACCAATCACGTCGCTCCCGGTATACACGCGGAAGTAGTCCGTTTGAAACAACCCCTGCACGGTTAGCGCCGCGTCTTCGTTTCTGCTGGCCGCAACCAGCGCCGTCGGAATCTCCCTTGCGACCTCGAGCGCGAAGCTGGGCCCCGAGAGCACTGTAAATCCCTCCATCTGAGCCGGATCAAGCACTTCCGAGATGACCTCGTCCATCCGGCGGAGCGTCGTGATTTCGATGCCCTTCGAGGCGCTGACGACCAACGCGTCATCGTCGATGTGCGCGGCCGCTTCGGCCATGACCGTTCCCACAACCTGAGCAGGGCTCACCGATACGACGATTTCGACGCCATCAAGCGCCCCCGCGAGATCCGTGGTGCTTCGCAGGTTCTGGGGAAGCTCGATACCCGGGAGGTACGACACGTTCTCCCGGCGTTCCTTGATCTGGTCGTCCACCTCAGGCTCAAAGGCCCACAGGCACACGTCGTGGCCCTTCTTGGAAAGAAGGGCGGCAAGCGTCGTTCCCCAGCTCCCCGCACCCACAACCGCGACACTCGTCACGCCGAATCTTCACCCTGCTGAGGACTGAACTCGGGACTGGTCTCAGGATTGGTTTCAGAACCGCGCTCCGGCGCAGACCTCCGGAATGAGCTCTCTTCTCCACGCAGCAAGCGTTTGATGTTCGAGCGGTGGGCCCACACCACGAAAGCACAGAGGGCGACCGCGAACCAGACCATGGCGCTTCCCTCTCGGTCCGGCAGTAGATAGGCGACCACAGGCAGAGTCAGGGCGGCACTCACCGACCCCACGGAAACGATGCGCGTGACCGAGACGGCCCCGATCCATACCGCGAGGCATATCATCACCGCGACCGGGGCGAGAGCCAGAAGGACCCCAAAGCTGGTCGCGATCCCCTTCCCCCCTTTGAACCTCACCCAAAACGAAAAGGCGTGCCCGAGGACCGCGGCTGCGCCGTAGGCCAGAGCCCATGTCGTCGGGGCCGCTTCAGACTGTATTTGCGGAAAGTACCAGACTGGGAGCCAGCCCTTGCCGATGTCGACCAGCGTCACCGGAACCGCCGCTTTCCACCCGAGCACACGAAACGTGTTGGTGCCTCCGAGATTCCCGCTCCCCTTCGTGCGTAGATCGGCCCCGTACACGGCCTTGCCCAGCCAGAAGCTCGTCGGCGTCGCGCCGGCGCCGTAGGCCAGAGCCAGGAGCGCGAACGGGCTCATGCGGTGCTCACGTAGGTCATACGGATCTCATGCGGGTCAGTTTTCCCTGAAGCGAATCCGGACCGGACTCCCGACGAACCCCCAACGCTCGCGGAGGCTGTTGTGAACGTAGCGAATGTAGTGCTCAGGCAGGGCCTTCGGGAGGTTGGCGAAGAACACGAACGTCGGGGGGGCCGTGGATACCTGTGTGCCATACCGGACCGTCACTCGACGGCCCCTGCTGTGTGGGGGAGGCTGGTGTCGCAGGAGCGCTTCGAGCGCCTGATTAACCTCAGCCGTCGGGATACGTTCGTGCCGTACATCTTGAACCTCGAGAATTTGGTCTAGGCTCTTCCGAACCCGTTGGCCCGATAGAGCCGACGTGAAGATCACGGGCACCCACTTGAGAAACGGCGCTCGCAAACGGAGATCCTTTTCGAACTTGGCGGCCGTCATATGGTCCTTTTCTACCAGATCCCACTTGTTGGCGACCAGAATGACTCCGGCACCAGCCTCCCATGCCTGCTCCACCACCTTGAGGTCCTGCACATGGATCGGTTCCGTGGCATCGACGAGGACCAAACACACGTCGGCCGCCCTGACGACCTTGGCGGTCCGCAGGGCGGAATAGTACTCGAGGGAGTCCTTCACCTTGGACTGGCGACGCAAACCTGCGGTGTCCACGAAAACGAGTGTCTTGTCGTGGTACTGCATTTGACTGTCCACCGGATCTCGTGTGGTCCCAGGGACTTCACTGACCACGACACGCTCCTCTCCGAAGAGCCGGTTGACAAAGCTCGACTTGCCTACATTGGGTTTGCCGACGACGGCAACACGGACCACACCCTCCTCCTCTTCAGGTATGTCCGGATGCTCGGGAAACTTCGCGACGACGGCGTCGAGGAGGTCGCCCGAACCCTTTCCTGAGATGGCGCTAACGGGCATAGGATCACCCATGCCCAGGCTCCAGAATTCCAGATGCCTGGCGTCTCGAGGGAGGTTATCCATCTTGTTCACGACCAGAAGTACCGGAGGGCCACTCTTCCGCAGGACCTCCGCTAAACGTTCGTCGAGCGGGTGGACCCCTTCCTTACCGTCCACGATCAAGAGGATCACGTCGGCTTCTCGGACTGCGGCGTACGCCTGTTCTCGAATGGCCCGCTCCAACGGTTCATCGCTGCCCTCGATGATGCCTCCCGTATCCACCAGGAAAAAATGGTGCCCCGCCCAGTCGGTTTTCGCAAAGTTCCTATCCCGGGTGACCCCCGGACGATCGTCGACGATGGCGATACGCCCACCAATCACGCGGTTGAAAAACGTGGACTTACCCACGTTGGGTCGGCCTACGACGGCGACGACAGGAATCCCCTTGGGTTCTGCGGCCTTACTCACCGCGCTCACAGACTCTTGAGGCACTCGGTGATCTCATGACCCGTAGCGACCGTGGCAGGCGCCAGAGCGGCCGTTAGGTCGCTCAACGGCATGCTGTCAATGAACAGCCCGTCCGCGTTGACGGCTTCGGCGGGAAGGAGAAGCAGTTCGTCTGCGGCCGCATCACCCAAGCTCGCTTGGATGTCCTCTCCAGCGAGGAGCCCCGCAACGGTCACGCTATCTCCGTAGAACTCGTTCACGACGGAGACGACATCTACTTTGCCCCCGGTCGCCTCAGACAACCGCCCCGCCCTCTCTCGGAAGAAGGGTTCCATCGAGCGCCCCGTGACGATTCGTATCCGCGGGTACGGAAGTTCGGGGACACTGTCCAAGCCCTTCTCGAACTCCCGCCCGAACTGATTGAGGGCTCCCACACCGTTCTCGGTCAGGGCTCCCTCGTCATAATACGCATCTTCCGGAAGGTCTCGCTGGCCGATCAGGTACAACTCATCAGCCGCGTAACACCACCCGACCCCACGTTCCTCTATCGCTGTTACACGGAATTGGTCTACCTGCTCGATGGCGTACCGTGCCTCATCGGTCGTAAGGAGTCGGACGGGACGCTCAAGATTGTACTTCGTGAGTCCCACGGGCACGACGGAGAGCGAAAGCACGCCCTCACCGAGGCTGAAGAGATCGTCCATGGTCCGATCCAGATGAGGTCCGTCGTTCCACTCTGGACAAAGCACGACCTGTGTGTGGACGGACAAGCCGTTCTCGGTCAAGTAACGAAGCTGATCCATGATCAGGCCCGAACGGTCGTTGACCAGCAGTCGAGTTCGGACTTCGGGTTCCGTGGCATGGACGCTCACGTAGAGCGGACTGATCCGCTGCTCCACCAGGCGCTCCATCCCCCTCGGCCCCAGGTTCGTCAGTGTCACGTAGCTCCCGTACGTGAAGGAGAGGCGAAAGTCGTCGTCGCGCAGCCACAGGCTTTCCCGGACGTCTTTTGGATTTCCATCGATGAAGCAAAAAACGCATTTGTTGCCGCACTCCCGAATCGTGTCGGGAGCCGGGACGATCCCCACGGATTCTCCAGGTTCCCGTTCGATGTCGTAGAGGGTCGTCTCGCCTTGGGGGCTCACCGTCTCCAACTCGAGTGCCGTGTCGGCAAGAAGAAAGGTGAGATCGATTCCGTCGCGAACCCGTTGGCCGTTGATTCGGATGATGCGCGTACCGATCTCCAGATGGAGTTCGTCGGCGACACTGCCGCTTTCGATTTCAGCAATTCGAACCAAGGGATCCACCGCAGATCGAGAAGAAGGACCGAAGATATAGAAATTTCGCCATTGCGGTTGAATTTTTGTAGAAGTGGATGAACCTTAAGGATCGTTCGTATTTGGCTGAGCCAATGGTCGGGCCATATGAAGATGGTGAGGGCCACATAGATATGAAGCGTCTACGGAACATGAGCACCACGTTCTCGGGATGGACGGGATGGTCCTGCTTCGCGGTTCTTTCGCTCGGTGCGTGCGATCAGGTCGATCAGATCTCCAACGAACTTCGCGACCTGACGCCTCACGAAGCCTACATGGAGTCCCTGCGTGCGGTAAAGCTCGCAGAGACCGCTCTGGGCACACAGTGGGCCAGTGCCGCGGTGCGATCCCTGAGAGACGCTCCCACCGTCACTCTTCCGTTCGGAGAGGAGGGCTTCCTATTTGCCGAGACGCCCGAGGCTCGGAGCTATCGCGTCGAGTTGAGACGTGGCCAGCGGTTGTCCATCAACGCAGCCTTGGATGGTGCAGATGCGTTTCGGATCTTCATCGACGTATACCGGATGCCGGAGGATCCCTCCCGCAGTCCCCTGCCGGTTCTGTCTTCCGCATCCCTTTCTGAAAGCCTCGAGTACGTCTCCACGCGGCGAGCCGACTACGTCGTGCGGTTTCAACCCGAACTCCTTCACGGGGGCCGGTATCGCATCGAACTTCGTGCGGGGGCGTCCATCGCGTTTCCGGTGTCCGAGCGTGACACCAGGGCCGTCTTGAGCTTCTTTGGCGATGCGCGGGACGGGGGCAGCCGAAATCATCGTGGCGTGGACATCTTCGCCCCCCGTGGGACTCCCGTCCTGTCCGCGACGAACGGTGAGGTCTACAGGGTCGAGACCACAGCCATCGGAGGCAACGTGGTTTGGGTGCGTGACTCGGATAGGCCGCAGCGGATCTACTACGCCCACCTCGATAGTCAGGTCGTGCGAGACGGCATGGAGGTCGAGCAAGGTACACTACTGGGCTTCGTGGGAAACACCGGCAACGCACGCACGACGCCGCCTCATCTCCACTTCAGCGTCTACGCCCGCGGGGCTGTCGATCCGTTCTACTACCTCTTTCAGCCCCCGCAGACCCTTCCGGATGCCTCCGCCCCCCTGGATCACCTCGGGGCTTGGACCCGGACAGTGAGTGACGGCATTCGTCTGAGAGAGGCCCCCAACAGCCGCGCGCCCGTGGTCTCTGAACTCGAGGAATCCACGCCGCTGCGTGTACTCGCCGCCTCAGGGTCGTGGTACCGCGTCCGGCTTCCCGATGGTCGGGACGGATTCGTCGCCGCCCGGTTGACGGAGGCGGTTGTTGAACCGCTCCGAAACCAGTTCGTGGAGAGCGCATCTGTCTTGTTCAGTTCTCCGAGCCGCGTGTCACCGGTGATGGAAGACGTGGAGGCCGGAACGGATGTGGCCGTGCTGGGCAGCTACGAAGGCTTCCTTTATGTGCAGTCCCCGGATGGACACACCGGCTGGCTGGCGGGAAACGCCGATCTTTAGGAGACCTGCCTAGCCAGGCCCTAGCCCTAACTAACAACTCCGTTACGACCCGAGACTACTGTGTCGCGCTTGTCACACCGCGTACCACAAGACCGAAAAAAAGTGACAGGTTGAGCCGGCGAGCACGAACAGATGCCATATGAAGTGGTTGTAAGGAACGTTGCGGGCGTTGTAGAACAAGACACCTGCGGAGTACGAGAGGCCCCCCGCAACGAGCCACATAACCCCCTGGGGTGGCATACTGAGCACCAACGGTCGAATCGCGATCAGAACTGCCCAACCCATGATGAGGTACAGGGCGGTCGACAGTTTAGGATGCCGAATGCCGACGATCAGCTTGTCACACACTCCAATCGCGGCGGCGGCCCAAACAATACCAAACAAGGTCCATCCCCATGCCCCGCTGAGGACACCCAGAGTGAAGGGTGTGTAGGTGCCCGCAATGAGTAGGTAGATCGCGGCATGGTCGATCCTATGAAGACAATCCTTGAGTCGGCCGGCCGGCACAGCGTGGTACGAAGTGGACGCAAGATAGAGCAGTACCAGCGTGGTCCCGAAAATGCTGCTTCCGACCACGTCGGCCGTGCCCCCACGGTTCACGGCACCGACGATGAGAATCGGCGTCGCCGCCACGGCGGCCAAGAAACCGACGCCGTGGCTGAGACTGTTCGCAAGGCGTTCCCCAGGTGTCGCTACCGTGCTCGTCATTCAGTCCCGTTCACCTCATTTTCAACTCTCTGCAAAGTAGACTGTCACCTGTAGATAGATCCCATCGCCGGCCGTGTGGTGTCAAGGCCCTTCGGGTGCCGCCGGCCTCATCCCTTGACATTACCGCGTCCTGACTTGAAGCATGTCCGGACATCAAGGAGAAACAACCATGTCTCAAGTGAATCGTGTTATCACCCTTGCCGCACGCCCCGTAGGATTTCCCAAGGAAACAGACTTCGAATTGACCGAGGAGCCCAAACCGATACCGGGCAACGGGCAGTTTCTGGTGCGGACCAAGTTCGTTAGCGTTGACCCGTATATGCGGGGGCGGATGAACGAGCAAAGGAGTTATGCCGACCCCTTCGAGATCGGACAAGGGATATACGGCGGCGCGGTGGGCGAGATCGTCGAGTCGGACCACGACAGCTACCAGGTTGGTGCTTTCGTACACGGGATGTGGGGCTGGAAGGACTACGCAGTCTGCGAGGGACCCGAGGTCTACCCGGTCGATCCTAACCTCGCACCCATTCAAACCTCTATCGGTGTACTCGGCATGCCTGGCATGACGGCGTACTTCGGTTTTCTCGAGATCTGCAAGCCCAAGCCAGGTGACTGCACTTTTGTCTCCGGCGCGGCGGGGGCAGTAGGACAACTCGTGGGCCAGATCGCCAAAATCAAGGGTTGCAGCCCGGTCGTAGGGAGTTGTGGCTCCGACGAAAAAGTTGAATTCCTCCTCGAGCACTGCGGATACGACGCGGCGTTCAACTACAAGACCGACACCGACTACTTGGCGAAGGTTCGTGAACTATGTCCCGAAGGTGTCGATTGTTATTTCGACAACGTGGGCGGGAAGCTGACGGACGCCGTATTTGCCAACCTGGCGCAGTTCGCGAGGGTGAGCATCTGCGGCATGATCTCGCAATACAACCTCGAGAAGACCGAGATGGGCCCACGCACTGCCTACATGATGATGCTGACTCGTCAGGCCTCGGCACAGGGCTTCCTCGTTCCACAATTCGGAGGGAAGTTCCCACACGGTATCCAGCAGATGGCCCAATGGATTCACGAAGGCGAGCTCGCCTACCGCGAAGACATCGTGGAGGGGCTCGAAAACACGCCCAAGGCGTTCATACGGATGCTCAAAGGCGAGAACAAGGGCAAACAGTTGGTCCAGGTGTCCTAGAAGTCTGTCGGCGGACTTCCGGAGTGACTCACTCCGAAGGTGGGGCGAACAAGGCGAAAAAGCTGGGAGAGGTACAACTGGGCGTGCCCTGGAGGGTACCCACAATGAAGGCGGTAAGCCGGTCATCAGAAGTGCCGTGGAGGTCCGGCCTGAACCAAGTTGCAGCCGGATCACCCGCGAGGATCAGGGCATCTAGCGTTTCGCCCTGGGCCGCGGGCTGAAGCACGCCTCGCGCGCCTGCGCTAGCCACCCAGGCGCCGCCAAAGCAGTCCGCTTGCAACTCGAGTTCCTTGACGGAGATCACGGAGGTTACCAATAAGGTTGTACGCAGCATACGCCCGATCGTTGTGACCACCTCGGGAACACGTTAGCCCGGCAGCCGTAAGTGACTGCCGGGCTATCCGTTACGCTAAGCGGGCGACCGGACTCGAACCGGCGACCCTCAGCTTGGGAAGCTGATGCTCTACCAACTGAGCTACGCCCGCAACGGGGCCGACGCTTCTCTAGCCCACGAGCTCGTAGCTGTATCCCAATATCTGCGTCTCCGCATCAAACGTGACATCAAATGGATGGGCGACATCGGGGTCCGATACCGTAACTTCGGTAAGCTCGGAGCCGACGACGTTCCCGGCGTTGTCATAGAAAGTGAAGCGCAGAATGATTGAGGTTCCGGAGTCCAACGTGTTGTTGACTGCCACGCCCGATATGCGGCAACCGGCACCCAACGGTTGTAGCGCGAGCTCATCGACCAAGAACGGTAAGGCCTGCAGAACATCAAGTGCGGGGATAAGATCCGCATGTTCGAGCTGGCTCAACGCCCTCACATACATCCTATGGACGTAATCGTTGAAAGGGTCCAACTCGAGAATACTCTGCGCGTGAGGGACCAGGGCCTCGTAATTCTCCAGCTCAAAATAGGTTTGGATCAGGTTCTGAAGGGCATCCTTGTACATAGGCGACCGTGCGATGGTCTTCTCGAACGCGAGGACGGCTTTGTCCAAATCACCAGCGCCGTACAGTGTCACACCCGCGTTATAGTAATCGAGGGGGGCGCCATCCTCACTCGCGAGAATCTCGTCGAAGACGGAAAGAGCGCCTGCTCCCTGTCCCGACTGGGCGAGTGCCATGGCCAAAAGACTCCGCACGTCCGTGTTGTCGGAGTCGCGCTCGAGTATCGCCTCGAAGGACGTCACTGCTTCCGCGGGACGTCCCTCATTCGTGAGGAGTCGACCGAGGTTGGTGTGAGCCATCACCCAAAAGTCGGTATCCCAAGTCGCACGGGTCAAAGAGTCTCCGGGGTTCCCCTCGGGAGACTCGATGACGGCGATCGCATCTTGCCAAGCCGCGATGCTCTTGTCCATGTCACCCAGTTGCGCGGCCGTAACCCCAATGTTCAGGTAGCTTTCAACGCGCCTGTCATACAGCACGTTAGCCATCTCAAAGAGCTCCAGCGCTCCTTCGGAATCCTGCGTTTCCAACCTGACGAGCGCATCGTTATAGGCGTCGAGCCATGCGTTGAGGCGAAATGCGCCCGTCCCGCCCTCTTCATCGAAATATGCGGGATAAATGGACTCGGCTAGATCGAATGCTACGTCCGCGGCGACGTAGTCCTTGAGGCCGGCATGGACGATCCCCAGGTGCAGATAGGCCATCGGATTGGCGTCCGCAGCGTCATTCTCGTCTTGTTCGATCCCTGCCGTGATAGTCGCGAGTGCGTCGCGGTAAGCCGCCACTCGAAGGGTGCCTTCCTCCATCTCCTGCGCCGCCTGGATGGCTCCCTGACTTCTCGACGTATAGTCACTCAACCGGGGTGATCCCGGCTCGGCTTCGTCACCGGCGAGCTCGGCAAAAGCATCGGCAAGGTTACCGCCCGACTCTCCGGATCTCCGGTGAATGAGATCGCCGGGCGATCGAATTTCCCACTCGATCGACTCGCCCGCACGAACATCGGCATAGTCTTCGTCCCGCCCGCGTTGGCGGACAGATGTGCTTCCCCCACCCCGCGCCCCTGCCCGCTGCACGGACAGCGTAACCCGTGTACCGTTAACTTCGGTCGTGAATTCCCTAGTCTGGTTCGCTCTCATGTCGCCGAGTCGGGTCCTCGTTCCGGTCTCCCACACAGCGAACACCGTTATGGTTTCCGACATTCGACTCCTGATGTTCAGGGTCACCTCCTCCTGAGCAGCGACAAATTGAGGCATCAATAGAGCGAAGAGTGCAAAGAGGACCAAGCTCGTATTGCGGTACATCCGATTTTCTCCTGAAACAGGTGTATACCAAACCGTACGCAAACTAAATCCGCTGCGAAACGGCCGCAATCCAAACGGAATTTCTTTTACAACATACAGTAAAACACCGGCCAAGGTTCACCCTTAGTTTCCCAGGTAGGTGAGAATCCGAACGGCGAGCGTCTCACTGATTCCGGGAAGTCGTGCGATCTCCGGGGCTGTGGCGGCCCGCACACCACGGACCGATCCGAAGCGAGAGAGCAGTAATTTCTGGCGCTCGGGGCCAATGCCAGGGATTTGGGAGAGATCACTCCTCAAGGTTCGCTTGCTCCGCAGTTTGCGGTTGTAGGACACGGCAAATCGATGCGCCTCGTTTCGGAGCCGTTGGAGGAGATGGAGGGCGGGATTTGTTCGTCCGAGGCGGATCGGATCGGATTGGTCTGGACGAAAAATGACCTCTTCACGCTTCGCCAACGCAGCAAGGGCTACATCGGTCACACCGATATCATCGAGCGCATCTCGGGCAGCGCCGAGTTGACCCTTCCCGCCATCCACGACCAGAAGATCCGGGAGTGGGCGCTCCTCATTCATCCTGCGCTGGAAATACCTGGAGACGACCTCCGTCATCGAACGATAATCGTCGTTTCCCCAATCTCCCTTGACGCGCATGTGCCGGTATTCGCTCTTCTTCGGTGCACCGTTCTCGAACACCACGGCGCTTCCGACCGTATCAGATCCTTGATGATGGCTGATATCGAAGCACACGATGAGACGGGGGACAATCTTGAGGTCGAGCCGGTCTCGTAGATCGTAAAGTACTGCCTCAGCCCGGTCTTCGATCTGCTCCAGGGCGGTGAGGCGATCCTCGAGTGCGTGACGGGCGTTGTCCGCGGCGAGCTCCGCAAGCCGAACCTTCGTCCCCTTCTTCGGAGCGTGTATGCGGATTCTTCTTCCCGCCTCGTCGGACAAAATATCCTCGACCAGCTCTCGATCGTCGAAGTTCGCCGGAATCAGTATTTCGCCGGGAAGACGTGACGCTCGGCGCGTCGCTTGGAGTGTCCTTCCCGTCCCACCGCTCAGGTAGTACCGGGATGCGAAGGTCGTGATCAAAGAGGCGTCACTTTCGTCCCCAATGTCGCTAAATCGTTGGGTATCCCTGCCCAGGAGTACGCCCGATCGGATTCTCAGAACGACGGTGGCGGCAAGATCTCCGTCTCGGGCCAACCCTACGACGTCATAGTCCCCACCCCGAAGCCGCTCCACCCGCTGTTGTCGCGCCAGAGCATCAAGGCCCGAGAGGACGTCGCGGAGACGGGCGGCCCGCTCGAATTCCAACGCCTCCGAGGCCTCCTGCATGAGTCCCTCTACCCGGCCCCGCACACCCTCGGTGTCACCGTCCAGAATCTTGAGAATTTCCCCGATCATCTCACCGTACGAGGCCTGATCCTGCAAATCGACGCACGGGGCCAGGCACCGCCCAATGTGATAATCGAGGCAGGGACGGTCCGGTGCCTCTCGCGGAAGATCGTAACTGCAGGAGCGTACGGTATAGAGTCGCTTGATCACGTCGAGAGCGTCACGCATCAATCCCACCGACGTGTAGGGTCCGAAGTATCTCGATCCGTCGTCGTGGAGCTTCCGAGTCACGAAGACTCTCGGAAACGGCTCCATCGTGGTGACTTTGATGTAGGGGTAACGCTTGTCGTCCCGGAGCTGAATGTTGAACCGTGGCTGGTATTCCTTGATCAGGTTCGCTTCGAGGATCAAGGCTTCCGCTTCCGACCCCACGATGATCGTCTCCAACGACACGACGTGCCGCATCATTTCTTGGGTCTTCGGAGGTTGGCGAGACGCCCTGAAATAGCTCCGTACCCGTGATCGTAGCGAGCCGGCCTTCCCCACGTAGACTACCTCACCCCTAGCGTCCTTGAACAAGTACACGCCGGGGCGCGTGGGCAGGTTCTTGAGCTGATCCTGAAGCACGAGTTCTACCACGACAAGTTTCTACGGTTACAGCGAGTCGGGACTGTTCGGTCGCCGCCCCAAGAGTTGGCGGAGCGGTGCGCCGACACCGAGACGGGAGGTCACCGTAAGATACACGACACCAAAAATGAAGGCTGTACTCGCAGCCAACGCGGGTTGTACGAGCCAGGGCACGGAATCACCCAGGAGTCCGGCGACCATACCCTCGTGTCGTGGTACATTGGATCCAAGCATCCACTTGGCGCCTCCCGCAGCGAGAGCGGCGATGGCAGTGGCTCCAAGAATCTTGCCGCGGACGGACCGGGCGGGGCCATGCGGGCCGAGCGCCCTACGCAGACGCCTCCGGAGCAAGGCGTATTCGAGCCAGGCGGCCACGGATGCTCCCAGTGCGAGTCCCATTGCACCATAGTGGAGATCGCCGGAGGTGAACCGGTCGAGCGGAAACATCAGTGATATACCAACCGCCAGCGAAACTGAAACCCGAAGATAGGCCATCCGAGCCGGCGTCCGGGTGTCTCGCATCGCATAGAATGCCGAGGACAGAACCCGTGAACCCGACGAGGCGAGAAGACCAAAGGCATACGCTGCAAGCACCGCGTATACGACCGGCGTGTCTGTCGGAAGAAACTCTCCGCGTTGATACAGACCCCCGATGAACACATCGCCCAGCAATAAGAAGGCCGCCATTGAGGGTACTAGGAGAAAATGGATCCGCTCGAGGGCCGCCGAGATTTGCACGGCCACTTCGCCAGCCGGAGCCTTTCGTTGTCGGGAGAGCTCCGGCAGTTCGGATGCCGCGATCGACATCCCAAAAAGCGATATGGGGAGCAGGTACAGTATCTGCGCCCATCCCAAGACGGCCACCGCCCCCTCCACAAGCAAGCCGGCCACGATGACGTCGAGTAAGCTGCCGATGTTGACCGCGCCGCGGGCCGCTACGACGGGTACAAAACTTCGAATGGCCTCCCCTATCCCGCTTACACTCCGGTCCAGAGAAAGACGGAAGTGCTTGAGGAGCCGGACTACGCGCGGAAGCTGAACCGTGAGCTGAAGAATTCCACCGCCCAGAGCACCCCAAGCCGCCGCGACAAGTAGGTCGCGTCCAGACCACCCCAGGCCAAACCCCACCGTCACCAGGGTGATGATGATCACACCGTTCCACGCGACCGGAGCCATGTAGGACACAAGAAACCGGCGATGGCTGTTGAGGATCGCGAGGGCCCACGCCGAAACCACCAACACGGCGGTCATGGGAAACAGGATCTGAACGACGGCCGTGGTGAGCGCCTGCTTGTCGGGGTCCCACAGGGAGAACGCCAGCCGGACGAAAACAGGCGCCAACAGCACGCCCAGGAGCGCAGCCACCCCCGCCACCATCATGAGGATCCCGAGAACCGCCCCGGCGAACCGCCCGGCGTCTTCCTCCCGTCCTTCCTCCAGAAACTCCGAGTACACGGGAATCACCGAGGCGCTGAGCGTCCCCTCGCCCAAGAGATTCTGGATCACGTTGGGGATTTTGGTCGCCGCGATCCATACATCCATCAACCCCGACGCTCCGAAGAACGACGCCATCAGCACGCTTCTAATAAGCCCACTGACACGGCTGAAAAAAATGCCCGCGCCCACCGTGAAGGCGGCGCGGGAGCGTCGGGTGTCGCCCGAAGAGGGGTGGGAAGGCAGCCTTCTAACCGCTCTGGTCACCGGGCGGGAGCACTTGTGAAGCCGGCCGTTCGGTGAGGAGGTTGTTCAAGAATTGACTTTCTTCCTCGAGTTTGCGCATCTCGGTCGTCAGCCGCTCGACCTCGCCCTCCAAATAGGAGAGCCTCTCGGCGGTCGCGTCGTCGTCCCCGGAGGGGAGTCCGGGACGCTCCATACGTCCGGCGAGGGCCCGACCCACCGGAGAATCCAGCACGATGGCTAGAATCGGAATCAGGAGGACCAGAAGAAAGATAAGCGCAATCATGATGCTTGAAGCTACTCCGACTCTTCGGCCAAATCCACCGTAAATCTCGCCACGAGGGCGTCCACGAACTCACTCCCGTAACGGACCAAGTAGTACACAGGCGCCAAAATACGTTCCTGGGGTTGCCCCTCCGGAAAGAGGTGGCGCTGCGCTACCTCCAGCTGACTCGACTGGACTTCGTTTTTTCGCTTTACGCTCTGTATGATTTTTCGTTCCGCGGCTTGAAAGGCCGATAAGGCGGTGTTTCGAGCGTTTGTGACCGGGCCTTTCAACGTGGGGTCGATGTTCGTCGCTGCATCGAGAAGATCAACCGAGCCCAGGGCCACGTCACTCTCGAGCTTCTCTAGAGTCTGACGCACATCCTCCGGCATTTCATCCCGAGCCATATCCGACATGATCTCGTGAAAGGGGCGTTGAAGACCTTCCAGATCCAAGCCCAACTTGTCGAGCTTCTTGCGGATTCTGGCCTCGACCACTGCGACGGAGTGCCGAGGATAGATCACCGGCATCATGAGTCCATGGGCCTCGAAGAGCCGCTTCATCTGCGCGTAGTACGCCGTCTCCCCCGGACCGGCTACGTAGCTGATCACGGGAAAAATCGTACTCTCGACCACGGGCCGGAGGAGTACATTCGGACTCAGCGTGAGCGGATCGGCTTCGGCCCGTTCGCGTACGGCCACCGCCGACACCGATTCACGAGAGCGGCGAAGCTCAAAGTCGCTTCCGTTCCGGTAGATTCGTTCTCGTCCTTCGGGACCCTCCAGGAAGAGATTGACCGCACCATCCAAGATGGGCACCTGCGCGGAATAGCCGGCGTCAGCGAGTTTGGCCGCATCCTCCCGGAGCAGCACCTCGTGGGCCTCGGCCCGACCGAGCTCCTCGAGAAGAAGCGGTCCCGAGAGTTCCTTCACGGTCGATGAGGCCGCGTCGGCGAAGCACATGCCGAGCGGTGCCAGAAGGCTGGAAAGAACTTCAGTGAAGCCGTCCGCAAGCGTCACCCCGGGCTTGTAGGCTTTGCGAAGCTGGTCGACATAGGGTGTGCTGAAATCCGTTTCAGGAAGGTTCTGAGCTGCCTGCTCGACCACATCCGTGATCTCGTCACCGAGTGGTATACGGTGCAGCGCTCGTTTGATGTGCCCAGTATCTGGCATCTGAAGACGGATCAGCTCGTTCGCCGTGTCGATGACGTAGGTATGGTCTGCCTCTTCCCAGTCATGGTCCTCCGAGGCCACCCAGAAAACGGGGAGCACCGGCCGGGCCAGCAGACCCTCGAGCCGCTCTGCCAAACGAACCGCCGAAATGCCCTTGTAGAGAGCATAAAGAGGGCCCCCCAGGAGCCCGGGTTGTTGGCCGGTCGTGACGATCACACCTCGCTGCTCGATCCATCGGTCGAGGCGCTCCGGGTCGAGGCCCTCCGGAATCGTCAACGCCCCGAGAGCCCTCCGTCTGGCATCCGAATCGAATCGTGCGTCGACAGTGTCCAAGAGGGCACGATAGGTCTTCGGGTCTTGCCATGACCCGGAGTAGAAAGGAGCCGCCGATTCGGCCCCGCCCAGATAGTCCTCAAACAGGGGTGAGCCCGAGGGTCGTCCTACGAGAAGTTCGAAGTTCACCGAGCAGCCTTCTTGTGGTAGGGTTCGTTCTTGACGATGGTGCCGGCCCGATACAGTTGCTCAGCCAGCACGAGTCGGGCCATCTCATGCGGTAGCGTGGCCTCGGAAAGAGACCATTGTTTGTCCGCTCGGTCCAGAATACCGGTGCCGAGGCCGAACGCTCCGCCGATGACGAAACACACCTCGGCGGTGGAATGGAGGGCATGATCTTGGAGATATCCGGCCAAATCCGGCGAGCTCATGCCTCGGCCCGTCCGCGTGAGCGCGACGATCTGGGCGCGCTCCGGAAGGCGCGCCATAAGCAGCGCCTCTTCCGCCGCGATGGTACGATCCGCGTGAGCTTTCGCACCCCTCTCCCCGCCCGATGCTACCTCGATCACTTTAAACTTCCAATACCGCCCCACCCGCGTCTCATATTCGAGTACAGCATCCTTCATGGGGGCGCTGGCCCGGCCGACAACGATGGCCGTGATCTTCATGCGATCACATCCGAAAGGCCATTGCCTCTTGTGAAACCCTTCCCTTCTATGGCCTGTCGTATGAGCGCCATGACGGCGTCCTGTCCGAAATCCCACGCCACCTGAAGGCGCAACACATACGTCCTCGGTAGTTCCTGCGAAAACGTCCTCAGCTTTACGGCATCCTTCTCCGTGGTGACCACCGATCTTCCAGCTGCCCGATTCACGATCCGCCAAACGTCTTTGTGCGAAAACGGATGGTGATCCGGGAAGGCCATGCACTCTACCACGCCGCTGGCCCTAGAGCGAACCATCTCATGGAACCCGTCGGGTTCCGCGATGCTGGACACGGCCAGGAGATCTCCGGCCGGCGGTCCGTCGTGTGCTTCGACGTGTGGATCGCCCTCCAACTCGGTCCAAACGCCCCCCACGAGATGGATCTGCCCCAACACGGCCTCGGGCGCCTCACCGATCGCCAGGCGCCCCAGAGCACACGCCGCTTCCTCGGTTGCGACCTTCCGGGTGACGACGATGGCATCGGCGCGTGACAGGGCGTTCAGTGGCTCCCGAAAACGCCCCCGAGGAAGCATGGAGCCCTCGGTACTCTGCTCTGCCGCCAGAAGCACGATGTCTACGTCTCTTTTCGCTGCGCGATGTTGAAAGCCGTCGTCCAGGACCGCCACATCGGCCTCCTCCCTCGCCGCCTGTGCAACACCTTCGATCTTGGACTTACGGACCACGACTGGTACGCCTGGGTTCCGGATCTTGTAGAGCAGGACTTCGTCCGAGCCATAACCCCGTGTGACAAGCGCGGGCCGGTGTCCCAGGCTGGTGAGACGAGTCATGAGCCACGACGCAAAAGGTGTCTTGCCGGTTCCGCCGACCGCGAGATTACCGACCGAAATGATGGGAATCCGGCTCTCGAATTGGGAAAGGATCCCGAGATCATAACACCGATTCCGTAGCGCGACGGCCCACCGGTAAAACAACTCCGTGGGGAGAAAAAGGCCGATGGCGAGTCGCCCCAGAGGGCCGCTCTGTCCATCCCACGATCGCCTGAGCCACACGCGGAGACTTCTCACGAAGGATCGGTATCGCCCAACGCGTCCAAGGACCCGACATTCACACCCTGGCTCAGCGGCTCGGCGTTTCCACCCCGGCTCAGGCGCTCGGTGCCTACGCGCTGGGTCAAGGACGCTGTGTCTCCGACTTGGCCAGACAGGTCGCCCAGGGTCTGTTGGAGCGACGCGGCCACCTCGTCGATGCCGACCCGGTCCATATTTCTTGGAACGAAAGTCGGGAGACCGTAGGCGACCCGCACCGTGGAAAAGGGCTTGGGCACGAGGAGCCCATCCCAACTTCGGATTCGCCAAGCTGAAGTGATGCCGACGCCCACGGGGACGAGTGGAAAGCCGGTCACACGTGCGACAGTCAACGCGCCGAGCTTCAATTCGCGGTTGGGGCCTCGGGGGCCGTCGGGCGTAATGGCGAGATCCTTTCCCGTACGAGCGGCTCTGATAAGTCCTTTCAGACCGCGTACCCCGCCGCGCGTGCTCGAGCCCCGTACCGTCCCAAAACCGAAATGATGGATGAGCCGTGCAACGTAATCACCATCTCGATGTTCACTGACGAGCACCACGGTGCTCTGGTGGCGATGAACGTGGATTAAGGGCAACAGTCGTCCATGCCAGAAGACGAAGATGACAGGAGTACCTTCTTCCCCAAGCCTCGGGAGGACGTGGTGCCCGGTCCTCTCGACGTGCAGGGTCCGAAACAGAGCCTCTAGTACATATTGACCCGTGAGACTCAAACAAGCTGACCCCATCCTGTCCAACACGGCGGATCTCATCCGGGTAAACGCGGCCCCCACGCGTCCTCCAGAAGATCTTCTGCCAGACCGGCGACACGCATGGATGCTCCAGGTTCCCCGAGTGAAGCTCGTACGGAGAGCAGGCCGCTGATCATGTCGGTTCGCTCAGTGCAGTCGGGCTCGAGCAGTCTCAGAATAAGTTCAGCGAGGCGGTCGGGGGTTGCCTGATTCTGGATGATCTCGGGTACGACGTCTCGTCCAGCGATCAAGTTTGGCAAGGAGATGCGATCCACTTGTAGGAGCCCCCGTGCCACCGCGTATGTGATCGGGTGTGTTCTGTACACCGCCACGAATGGCGTACCCTCGAGAGCCGCCTCGAGGGTTGAAGTGCCAGATTTCACAAGTGCCACCGCCGAATGAGCGAGGAGGCTTCGAGCGTCATCGACCACTGGGACGGCGAGGGCCCGGAAAGCCGAGGGGGAAATCGATGAAGCGCACGCAAGTACAAGCTGTACTTCGGGGCTTCGGTCCTCAACGCGGTGACCCGCCTCGAGAAAAATGGACAGGTGACGGCGCAATTCCTGAGGCCTAGATCCCGGGAGGAGCGCCAGAATAGGGCGTTGGGCATCGAGACCCCACTTACGGCAAAACGCGCGTCGGTCTGGCTCCGCCGCGGACGTCTCCAGGAGCGGATGCCCCACGAAGGTGGCGTTCACTCCGGCCCGTACCAGGGCCTCCGCCTCGAACGGGAAGATCAATGCTAACCGGTTAGTGTATGTGGCCAGTTTCCTTACGCGGCGGGCGCCCCAAGCCCAGACCTTCGGCGCGATATAGTAGAGGACCGGCAGCCCACGCCGGTGGGCGGCTTTGGCGATCCGAAGGTTGAATCCGGAATAGTCGACCGGAATCACGAGGTCGACGTCTCCTCTGTCCAAGAGGGAGACGAGCCGCTGGGATAAGCGGTACAAAAACGGGAGCCGCGGGATGACCTCGGCGAGCCCCATCACTGCCAACCCGTCGAGCTCGGCATACAACTCCACACCCTGGTTTTTCATTCTCTGGCCGCCGATGCCGAGGAATCGGCTCCTCGGCCACCGAGCCTTCAGGGCTGCGACAACACGTGCGGCATGCTCGTCACCGGAGGCCTCGCCGGCGAGTACCATGATGGTCGGTTCGGGCCCTGACTGGTCAGAATCCGACACCTAAATACCACATCGCGGCAATGAGCATGATAAGAAGGATCGTGAGCCGTCGGGGAGACCAGCCCGCCTTCTTATCGATCCACTGCTTCTTCCGCTCTCGGCGGAGGCGTATCAGCGACATGGCCCTCCTTTCCGTGGCGGTGTCCCACCGCAGCCGCTCACGTGGTGAACCACGTCACGTAGTGACCCCACGCTCGCTGGAGCGAATGAACGCCAAGAGGTGCCGTACCTCAGGGATTTGGTGCACCTGGTTTTCAGCCAGGTCCAGGGCTCGAGTTAGCGTAAGTTTAGATTGGAACAGGACTTGATAGGTTTCCTTCAAGGATCGCTTCACATCGTCGGAGATTCCCCGTCTTTCCAATCCGACCGTGTTGATTCCGTAAAGTTTGACAGGGTTGCCGGCCACTTTGAGGTAAGGCGGTATGTCCTGCGGCACTCGTGATCCGCCCCCACAGAAAGAATGGGCTCCGATACGCACGTGCTGATGGATCGCCGTCAGGCCTCCGACACTGGCCCAGTCTTCGATCACCACGTGGCCGGCCATATTGACTGCGTTCGAGAGAACGACGTGGTTCCCGATTTCGCAATCATGCGCCACGTGCGCATACGCCATGATCAGGCAGTCACTCCCGACGACCGTTTGGCCCGAGGCCCGCGTTCCGCGATTGAGTGTGGCGTACTCACGCACCACCGTGCGGTCGCCCACGAACAAATGGGAGGGTTCACCTTCGTACTTGAGATCCTGAGGATCACCCCCGATGACGGCGCCCTTCGCGATTTGGCACTGCTCGCCCAGCGTCGTATCCCGCTCCACAAGTACATGTGGCCCAAGCACCGTGCCTCGTCCGACCACAACCCCGGGTCCGATGATCGAGTACGGGCCAACTGCCACACCCGGAGCCACATTCGCGCGGGGATCGATAATCGCCGTGGGGTGGACGAGGGCCTCGACCTCCCCTCCCGCATTCCAGGGATTGGTGTTCATCGATCGACAATTCTCGCCATCATGTCCGCCTCAGCGACTAGTTCCCCGTCCACCTTTCCGACACCTCGAAGCTTGCACACGTTCCGGCGGAACTGGACCATTTCGACTTCGAAGACGAGTTGATCTCCGGGAATGACCGGTTTCCGCCACTTCACGTTATCCAGGGACATAAAATACACGATCTTGTTTTCGGGGTCGGGCACCATGTCCATCAGGAGAAGCCCGCCCGCCTGGGCCATGGCCTCGATGATAAGGACTCCGGGCATGACCGGGTGGCCCGGGAAGTGGCCCTGAAAGTAGGGTTCGCTGATCGTGACGTTCTTGAGTCCCACGATCCTTTTCTGGGACTCGAACTCCACGATCCGATCCACCAGAAGGAACGGATACCGGTGCGGAAGGTGCTCCATGATCCGGTCGACCTCGATGGGAAGGTCGTGAGAATCTGTTTGGGCGTGCTTCAAGAGAGTCCTCGCGAGTTTGATGTTCCCCTCATGACTCGGGCGCTCGGAAACAATGTGCCCCCGCACGTGCCGACCGATCAATGCCAGATCTCCGATCAGATCCCCGATCTTATGCCTGACGAACTCGTTCTCGAACCGAAGGCTGCCGTTCAACACTCCATCGTCGTCGAGAACGACAGTGTTCTCGAGAGATGTCCCCTGAGCCAACCCTCGGGCCCTCAACGCCTCGGCGTCCTGATGGAACCCGAACGTGCGAGCAGGGGCGATCTCACGGCGAAAAGTTTCCTCGGTCATGTCTAGGGCACCGTGTTGCCGCCCGATCGCCTGATGCTCAAAGTCGATCGTAGCGGACACACGAAGAGTGTCCGCCGGCGTTACGACGTAGGATGACCCGGAAGGTGTAGACACGGTCAGCCGGCCCCGCACGGACAGCACTTCAACCGGCGCGTCCAGTTCCACCGTGCCCGTGTCCGAGACCGCGGCCAAGTAACGTTGGAAGCTACCGTCGAGGATCGGCGCCTCAGGTCCTCGCAACTCGATGACGGCATGATCCACGCCCGCGGCGTAGAGGGCGGCCATGACATGTTCGACAGTCTGGACCTTCACGTCGCCCGCGCCCAGGCTCGTTCCCATCTCACATCCCACCACGTGATCGAGGTCGGCGGGAATCTCAGGAGACCCTTCGAGGTCCGCGCGCCGGAAGCGCACACCGCCGGCTTGGGCAGGCCCCATGGTCAATGATGCGTGCTCTCCCGAATGAACGCCCACTCCCTCGAGCGTATGCACACCGGCGAGAGTGCGTTGTCTGGAAGACTCTTGGGAGAGTACGGTAGGTCGCGTTACGGATGCCACGGTCCTAGCTCCCGGATGGAGCGATGACAGCCACGCGGCTCGGTATCGGGCTAGAAGCGGCTCCTTCCTCTCGGGAGTCGCGAAGACGTTCGAGGACACGAACACGCCGACGGAGCGAGTCGAGACGGAACAGAAGAGCCTGAGCCTTGAGGAAATCGGTGAGCGGTCGAGCCGGAAATCCCGCCATCGTGCTCCCCGCCGGAACGTCTTCGGTTAGGCCCGTTCGCGCCGCGATACGCGCACCGTCACCGACGGAGATATGATCCATAGCGCCGGCCTGCCCACCCCACATGGTGTCGGCTCCGACCTTGGTGGATCCGGCGATCGCCACTTGCGCCGCCATGACCGTTCGGGGACCCACTGTAACGTTGTGCCCGATATGAACCAGGTTGTCCAATTTCACGTGTGCCCCCAGCTCAGTGTGTCCGATAGAGCCGCGGTCCACACAGCTGTTGGCACCGATCTCCACGTCGTCACCGATGATGCATGCGCCAACATGCGGAATGCGGGCCAAACCGCCTTCAGAGTGGGCGTACCCAAACCCGTCCACCCCTACGCGTACGCCGGCGTGTAACACGACCCGGTCGCCCAAACATGCGTGTGGATAGACCACGACGTGTGGGTGAAGGGTCACATCCCGTCCCAATCGTGCTCCGCTACGGACGACCACGTGGGCGTGTAGGGTGGTCCCCTCCCCCATCACGACATTGTCTTCAATGACTACATACGGTCCCACCGACACACCTGTACCCAACTTCACGTCTTCGGCAATGATCGCCGTTTCGTGGAGCCCCGGCGGAGGGAGAGGATCTGAAAAAAAGTACTCGAGGACTGTGGGGAGCGTCTTGCGAGGGTCCTCCACTACGACCCGGCTTTGAGCCGGATCCAACATGTCCTCCAAGTTTGAAGAGACCAGGATGGCCCCTGCAGCGGTTTCGCTCGCGGCACGAGAGTAACGGGAGTCGACCAGAAGCCCGAGATCGGAGGGTCCTGCCTGAGCGAGCGACGTGACCCCAGCAATGTGCTTGTCGAGGTCGCCTTCAGCCCGTCCTCCCACCATGGCTGCGAGCTCGACTAGAGTGAGCCACGTACCACCCGACTTCGGTCGGGCATCACCCGACTTCGGTGGGGCGGGCTCGGGGAACATCTATGGCGCTCCCGCCGCCAGCCTCTGCATGACCTCACTGGTGAGGTCGAACGACTCGTCCGCTGCGATCAGGCCACCACCAGCAACATCGAAAATGAAGGTGTAGGAACTATCGCTGCGGATCGCCTGAATGATGTTGTTAATCCGTTCCATGATGGGCTGTACCAGCTCCTGTTGGCGGCGGGTAGCTTCGGCCTCGATCTGGGCCATACGGTCCTGATAAGCCTGTTGCTTTAGAGAGATTTCGTCTTGGCGTATCCTGCGGGCGGTGGCCGTGAGCGTGAGCTGCTGGGCCTGATACTGGGCCATCAAACCACTGATCTCCCCTTCGAGAGCCTGCATTTCACTTTCGAAGGGCACCATCTCGCGCCGGAACTGCTCTTGAGCTGCCGTGGCAGCCGGGCTCTCCGCGATGATCACCTGAGAGTTGATGTAGCCGATCTTGAGCGGGCTTTGAGCCGCCGCTTGGGCTGCCGGAGCACAAAGGACGGCGAAGACACCTGAAAACAGAATCACGCGTTGCATAGTCTGCACAACTCCCATGAGAGACCTGTAGAAGATCGAGGATTTACATGCCAGGTCCGAGCCGGAAGTGCAGCTGCCAGCCAGGGTCCGGCTTGTCGAATCCATAGGCGATGTCCAACCCGATGGGGCCAAACGGTGTGACCAACTGGACGCCGATACCCGCACCTCGGTAGAGTTGACTCGGATCGATGTCGGCGGCGTTTTCCCAAACGTTTCCGGCGTCCATGAATAGCGAGGCAGACGCTTGGGCGCCGAGACGCATTGCAACCTCGGTCGTCATGGAGTAGAACGCGTGTCCGATCCGAGAGATATCCATGATGGCTCTCGCATCCTCGTCGAAATACCCGAGCGGGGTGACCGTGGTTTCGCTATACCCGCGGAGTTGTTGACCGAATTGCACACCACCCATCCAGAATCCGTCGAATGGGAAGGAACGACTGTTACCCTGGAGGGCGCCCATGCGCATGGTCATGCCGATCGCGAAGGTGGTTCCAGTGCCCGGTGTGTCACTTCCACCCGCTACGCCAATCGGGAGCCACCAGCTTCCATCCACCGTATACTTGACGAATTTCCCATCTCCCCCGAGGGGACCCCCAGTGAAATCGACGTTGGCGGACTGGCGCGAACCGACGGTCGGGAACAGCGGGTGATTCAGCGTCGTGCGTGTAATGCCTGCCGAAACCGTGCTCTGCGTGGCCGCCGGCATTCCAAACAGTGAAAAGTCGGTGCCGGATTGTTGCGTCAACGTCGTTTTAGACAACCCGTATCCAGCGAAGAGCCGGGTAAATCGAGCTCCTGGGATCAAGAAACCAAGCCGGACATCGAAGCCGAGGCGCCTTCGTCTGCCGGAGCGGAAGGTCTGGAACTGGTCCCGCGAATTGAACAAGTTCACCCTACCACTGACGAGGGACTCGAAGATCCCCGGGTCGGCATAACTCAGAACTTGATTGTTTTGGTACTGACCGAAATCCCACCTCACGCTTCCAGACTTACCTTGGCCGAACAGATTTGGTTGATCGTACCCTATGAACCCGGAAAGGCCGCCGGAGTAACCACCGACCGAAGTACCGAAGTTGATCGCCCCTGTCGGCCTCTCCGTCACCGTGAACGTGACGTCCACATCGCCGGCCTGGTCGGGAATGATATCCGGGGGTTCCATCGGCTCGAAGTAGCCCAACGATGATATGCTCTGGAAACTTTGGATGATTCGTTCTTGAGAATATACGTCCCCCGGAAGGATGAAGATTTTGTCTCGAATCACCCTCGAATACGTGTACTCGTTTCCTACGATATTGACCCGGTTGATATAAGCCTGTGGCCCCTCCTCAATCGCCCACCCGGCATCCACAGTGAGCGCCTCACCGTCCACGGCTTCGTTCTGTCTTACGAAGGGGACGACGTTGGAGTACAGGTAGCCCTCGTTTTGGTAAAGTAGGCCCGCCTCCTGAGTGGCTTCCTGGAAGCGACCGCTGTCGAAGACGGGAAGTTCTGCTTCATCTGAATCTGGGCCCCCAAAAAGACCACTCTGCTCGGGCCGGAAGATCCGTTGGAGCTGTTCCGTCGAGAATTCATTGTTGCCCGCGACCGTGAACTCTCTGAGCCGGTATTGCTCACCTTCGTCGATCGCAATCTCGAGTCGGGTTTTCCCGGTAGCGGGATCGATGATCAAGGAGTCCCCCACCACCGCGAAGTCCAGATAGCCCCCATTGGCATAGAAACTCGGAAGGCCCGTTACGAGATCTTCGTCGTATTTTTCTCTATCGTACAGACCCGATTTCCACCACCAAAACCCTTCGGGCTGCACCGACATGGCTCCACGCAGTTCGGCGTCCGTGAAAACGCTGTTGCCACTAAACGTGACGTCGGCCACCGTGACCTGCGTACCTTCTTCGATGTCCAGGTAAAGGATGATTTCCTTCCCACGATCCGGCACACGTTCGATGCGTTCCACAATGTTCGCAAAGGGGATTCCTTTCTCAGACAGCGCGGATCGAATCAACGCCATGACGTTTCCCACCGCTGCCGGCGAATACGGAAATCCGGCGTTGACTCTTGTCGTATCGGTGATGTCATTGGAATCGACGCTGGTCAAGCCAGTGACGACGACGTCTTGGAGCAGATCCTGCTCGTCGATTTCCCAGACCAAGGTCACTGTCCCGCTACCAACATCGCCCTCTACTCGAACGCGAATGTCCTTGAACTGCCCGGTCGCCCACATCGCCTTGAAGCCCCGCTGGATGTCCAAGATCGTATAGGCGGAACCTCGGTTCAGGCCCCCCATCGCCATGATCGTGAGGTCGGCTTGACGGATATTTCCTTCCACGTCAACCGAATCGATGACGACGGGGTCAAAGCTCGCGGACGCCTGCTGGGCGCCCACCTGCGTTGTCGGAAGGAGGGCAGCCAACAACAGGACAACACAAGCCGGAGTGCAACATGGGGGATTCGAGCGGATCGACTGAAACACGATTCTGGTACCGACGCTCACGTCTTCGACTGTGATGCCACCGCCATGGTGAGGCTGTCACCGTCTTCGTTGACATCCACGACGATCTCGTCACCCGAGGAGAACTCGGCGGTCAGGATCTTCTCGGAGAGTGGATCCTCCACGTATCGCTGGATAGCACGGCGCAGAGGTCGAGCTCCGAATTTCTCGTCATAGCCCTTCTCCACCAGGAAGCTTGTGGCAGCCTCGGAGAGCGCCAAGGTGAGATCTTCTTCGGCCAGCCGTTCGTCGATCTCTTTCATGAGGATGTGGACGATCTGTCCGATCTCCTCGCGGTCGAGAGTATGGAAGACGATGGTCTCGTCCACCCGATTGAGAAACTCCGGATTGAAGGCCCGCTCGATCTCGTCACGTACCTTGGCCTGCATCACGTCGTACGAGCTATGTCGCTCGCCGTCGTGAAAGCCGAGACTGCCTCCCTTGGAGATTTCTCTGGCCCCGAGATTGGATGTCATTATGAGGACCGTATTCTTAAAATCGATCACTCTACCGTAGTTGTCCGTAAGGTGCCCTTCGTCCAGCACCTGGAGTAGAATATTGAACACATCCGGATGAGCCTTTTCGATTTCGTCGAGGAGGACCACGGAGTACGGACGACGCCGGACTGCCTTCGTAAGGGCTCCGGAATCCTCATAACCCACATATCCAGGTGGCGCACCGATCAACCGCGACACGGAAAACTTCTCCATGTATTCACTCATGTCCACGCGGATGAGAGCTTCGCGGTCGGCGAAAAGAAATTCGGCCAACGCCCGAGCGAGTTCCGTCTTCCCCACCCCGGTCGGTCCGGAAAAAATGAAGGATCCAATCGGACGCTGAGGGTCCTTCAGGCCCGCTCGGCTCCTTCGGATGGCTCTTGAGATCGCCAGGATGGCATCGTCCTGACCGATCACCCGCTGGTGAATTTCGTCCTCCATGTGGACCAGGCGCTCGGTCTCAGCCTGCTGGAGTCTGGTCACCGGGATCCCGGTCCAGCGCCCCACGATAAACGCGACGTCTTCGGACTGGATTTCGGGACGGTGCTGCTTACGCTCCTCCTCCCACTGCTCTTGCTCAGCTCGGATCCTGTCCTGAAGCGCGCGCTCCTGGTCCCGAAGTTCGGCGGCCCGCTCGAAATCCTGATCTCGGATGGTCCCTTCCTTCAAGTCGGCGATCTCGGCGAGTTCTTCCTTCAAGTCTTCGACTTGCGGAGGTGGCACTTGTGCCGCGATGCGCGCCCGCGCGCCCGCCTCGTCGATGACATCGATGGCTTTGTCGGGGAGGAAGCGGTCGGTGATGTAACGGTCGGCAAGCTTCGCCGACTGCCGGAGCGCCTCGTCTGGGATCACGATCCGATGATGGTCTTCGTAGTGATTCCTCAGGCCTTGAAGAATTTCCACGGTTTCGTCGACAGACGGCGGATCCACGATGACCGGCTGGAAGCGACGCTCGAGAGCGCCGTCCTTCTCGATGTACTTCCTGTATTCGGTGAGCGTCGATGCGCCGATACACTGCAGCTCCCCGCGAGACAACGACGGCTTGAGCATGTTGGACGCGTCGATGGCGCCCTCAGCAGCACCGGCTCCAACCAATGTGTGCAGCTCGTCGATGAACAGTATCACGCCCTGATTCTGTGAGATCTCGTTCATCACGGCCTTGAGGCGCTCCTCAAACTGACCCCGGTACTTCGTACCCGCGATCACGGCCGCCATGTCGAGCGCCAGCACCCGGTTGTCCTGCAGGGCGTCTGTCACGTCATTGCGGGAGATGAGTTGGGCCAGCCCCTCCACGATGGCGGTCTTGCCGACACCTGGCTCCCCGATGAGCACCGGATTGTTCTTCTTGCGACGACAAAGGATCTCCACCACACGTTCTATTTCGGTTACGCGGCCGATAGTGGGGTCCAGCTTGCCCTGGCGCGCCAGGTCAGTCAGGTCCCGGCAGAAGTGGTCGAGCGCTGGGGTCTTGGACTTCTTGTCTCCCTTTCCGGATGGTGGCGTGAACGCACCACCCCCGATTCCCGCCGGTTGCGCCGGGTCGGACCCGAGCACCTTGAGCGTCTCGGAGCGGGCCTCTTCCATCCCGATGCCCAATGAGTTGAGGACCTGCGCCGCGATCCCTTTCTCTTCCCTCAGCAAACCGAGGAGGAGGTGCTCCGTGCCAACGTATGAATGGCTGAGTTCCCGCGCTTCGACCATCGCGAATTCGAGTACTTTCTTGGCCCGCGACGTGTAGGGGAGTTCACCGAGCGCAATCGTGGCCTTCCCCTTCTTTACCGATTCTTCGACTTGTTCGTGAATCTGGTCGAGATCGACGTTCAGGTTCGTGAGCACGGCTGCGGCAACCCCATCGCCCTCACGGATGAGGCCTAGGAGGATGTGCTCGGTGCCCACATAGTCGTGCTGGAGGCGGATCGCCTCTTCCCTGGCCATCGCCAGCACTTTCCGGACACGGTCGGTGAAGTTGTAGTTCATGCTTAGAGTCGCTTACCCCTCCGTGGGCGAATCGGTCTGTTCGATCTCTTCTTCCGGCGTTGCCGGCCCCTCTTTCGACAAGACACTTCTCACATAAGCCGCCCGGTGTGCGTCACATTCCCCAGGCGAAAGGTCGCGTCCAGCGGCCTGCTCGAGATGAGCCGTCTGTGTGAAAATCATGAGTTTGTTGAGCGTGTATACCCGGAGTTCTGGCAGGAGTTTCAGGCCAACACCCAGACGAATTCCGGACAACAAATTCATCAATTCTTCAAAGGGAAGCGACCTAGCGTACTGTAGAAGGCCGTAGGCACGCCAGATCTTGTCCTCCGTCACTTGGGGCGCATCTCGCAGTAGCACCTGCCGCGCCTGATCTTCGTATTGAATCACCTGCCGGACGATCTTGTCGAGGTGTTCGACGAGTTCTTCTTCGCTCTTCCCCAATGTCGTCTGGTTCGACAATTGAAAGAAGTTTCCAACCACCTCGGAGCCCTCACCATACAGGCCCCGGAAGGTGAGACCGACCTGCCCGAGGCCCTGGAGCACCTTTCCGATCTCTTTGGTCAGAACCAGCCCGGGAAGATGCACGAGAACCGATGCGCGAAGCCCACTTCCGACATTGGTGGGACAACTGGTCAGGAAACCGAATTCGTGATGGTACGCGAATGGGAGTTCCTGACCCAGCTCCTCGTCCAGACGATCGACTCGGTTCCAGGCCTCCTTGAGACGAAGCCCGGATACCAGCCCCTGCAGGCGAAGGTGGTCTTCTTCGTTCACCATCACGCTGAGTGGGTCTTGGGCGGCGAGCAACACAGCGGTGGCGCGGGATGGACCCACCTTCACATCGCCGAGCAACTCCCGGGAAGCGAGTCGCCGCTCGAGAAGCATCCCCCGGCTTCGGTGATCCAGGTCCGGAAGTGCGAGTAATGTGGATCCAGCAAGGAGTTCAACTTTGTCCATCGCCCGGCGGGTCTGCTCAAGAACCGCCTCGCGGTCGTTGACCCGTGCTCGTGGTCCAAACGCGTGTCCTTGGAGATTTCGAGCCAGCCGGATCCGAGTTGAAAGCACGACGCCGGCATGTTCTCCACTGGCGTCGAGCCATCCTAGACCATGGTTGGGAAGCGTGTGAAGGTCACTCATGGTATGTGATCGGTCCCCGCCGGCTCCATCCTCCGGATCTTGTCACGAAGCCCTGCCGCCCTCTCAAAATCTTCGGAGTCGACTGCACGCTGGAGCTTGTGGCGAAGAACCTCCATTTGTTTTTCTACGTCCGATGCCGCCGGATCCGGAGGCAGATAGACTTTACCCAAGTGTTGCGTGCTTCCGTGCACACGCCGGAGGAGGCCTCTCAGATAGGATTCGTAGGTCGTGTAGCAGTGCGGACAACCCAGCCGGCCCGCCTCGCGGAATTTTTCAAAGGTAAGGCCACAGAAGGAACACGGTCCAAGCGCCTCAGGAGGATCCTCGGAGCCCGGTGCATCCGTGAGTTGAGCCAGAAATCCTGTGAGAGGAAAGTTTACGGGCCCCTCGATCCCTTCGACCCCTTTGACGGCCGCGCACTTCTCACAGAGATGCGAGGTCTTCATCTCGTTGCTTACGATCTGTGTGAGATGTACGACCGCGTCGTCGGCGCCACACTGATCGCAGGATTTCTTGGACTCCTTGCCTTCCATCGCTTGTCAAGCTCGGCCGACTTCGTGAAGCCGGCCGTCCTTCAGTTCGAGGATCCGGTCAGCCCGACCAGCCAATTCCGGGTTGTGCGTTACGAGGACCATGCCGAGTCGCTGGCTCTCCTGGAGGTGAAACAGAAGATTGTGTAGTTCCTCACTCGTCTGCGTGTCGAGATTACCTGAGGGCTCATCGGCCAGAAGTAGCGGCGGTTCGGCGGAAAGAGCCCGCGCGACCGCGACGCGCTGCTGCTCCCCACCTGAAAGTTGGCTCGAGCGGTGGGACATACGTTCGCTGAGCCCGACGAGAGCCAGGAGTTCCTGGGCCCTCGCCTCGGAAGCCTTTCGCTGCCGTCCGGCAATCAAACAAGGCATCATCACGTTCTCCAGCGCCGTAAATTCTCTCAGGAGATGATGAAACTGAAACACGAAGCCCACACCGACGTTTCGCATCCGTGCGAGTTGGTCTCCGTTCACTTCCGATATGTCACGGCCTCCGAGGAAAACACCACCGGAAGTCGGACGATCGAGTGCACCTAATAAATGCAAAAGCGTGGACTTCCCGGCCCCACTACTTCCCACGATCGCGACGACCTCCCCCAACTCGACTCGAAGATCTATCCCTGCCAATACCTCGAGTTCACGGCCGTCTCCGCCTACAAACACCTTACACAAAGCCCGGGCTTCAACGGCGGGGGAAGCCAGACCGCCGGCCACCATGTCCGGCTCATTCATGCCGAATCGCACGGACCGGCTGAAGCTGAGAAGCTTGCAGGGCGGGATAGATGGTGGCCAGCAAGGCGATCAGAAAGCTGACGCCCACAATCATACCGATGTCCGCCGCGTGGATCGAGACCGGTAGGTTTTCGACGAAGTACACTTCCGCGGGAATCTTGATGATCTCGAACGTGTCCAACACCCAGGCGGCGACCAATCCGAGGATCGCACCCGCGGTCGTACCGATGACTCCGATGGAGAGCCCCTGGATCATGAAAACCCGGAGAATCATCCGGTCGGTCATGCCCATGGATTTGAGAATGCCGATCTCTCGGGTACGGTCCACCACGACCATCACCAGAGTGCTCACGATGTTGAACGCGGCGACCACGACGATCAACGTGAGAATCAGGTACATGGCCAGCTTCTCGAGCTCGAGAGCCGAGAAGAGGGCCCTGTTCGTCACGCTCCAACTGGTCGACACGAACTCGGGGTAACCGAGAGCAACCTGGATGGAATCGGACACCCGTCCCGCTTCGTTGGGATCAAAGACTCGCACTCCGAGCCCACCAACTCGGTCGCCCTGCAGGATGCCCAACTGCTCCTGCGCGGCCTCGATCGGCACGTAGATGTTCTTGATGTCGTAGTCGTACATGCCGGTCGTAAACGTTCCCGTGAATTCGTACGGACGTGTAGCGGGGGTGGGCATCCCCATCAGGTCGTACTTGGTGTTCTCGTAAGCGATCAGCGTGAGCGTGTCGCCAGTGAGCATCCGCAAGCGCGCCGCTAGCCGATTTCCCATCACAACGGGCGGGAGCCCCGACGCGGTAGGGCCTAGGTCGAGGACGCCCTCCTGGATCTGGGTCTCCATTTCGGTCACAGTGGGGCCTCCGGGATCGAGGGCCACACCGAACATGTCTGCAGATTGGGAATAGTCTCCCCGCATCACGGTGACCGAACTGAGGAGCCAGGGGGCGACTGCCACGACACCTTCGACCTTCCGGACTCGATCGGCAACCGTCTCCCAATCGTCCATTCGGAGGCTGCCACCGGCCTGCTGCACCAGCACGTGAGGAGAAGACTCGAGGATCTTGCCCAGCAGATCTTCCTGCATCCCCGACATCACGCCAATCACGACCACGAGTGCACTGACGCCCACGGTCACCCCACCCAGCGCGATCCAGGTGATGAAGGAAAAGAGGCGGCTGCCGCCTTTGGACGACAGGTAGCGCCGGGCGACGTACCACTCCAGCCCTCGCCTCGGAGCACGGGAAGACATCAGGCGTCGCGGAGTGTAGGGAAGAGGATCACGTCGCGAATCGATGGTTGATCTGTGAGGAGCATGGTCAGCCGATCGATCCCCATGCCCAATCCACCGGTCGGGGGCATCCCATACTCGAGAGCCCTCACGTAGTCCTCATCAATCGGATGTGTCTCGTCGTCACCGGCTTCCTCGAGCCCGGCCTGGTCCTGGAAGCGCTGCCTTTGGTCGATAGGATCATTCAGCTCCGAGAACGCGTTGGCAATTTCCTGGCCCGCCACGAAGAGTTCGAAACGTTCGGTGAGGTCGGGGTCGTTTCGGTGAGGCTTGGCGAGGGGACTGAGCTCCTTTGGGTGATCCATCACAAAGGTGGGCTGGATCAAGTTCGGTTGGACTAGCTCCCCAAAAAGTTTGTCAATGAGTTTGCCCCAGCCTGCCCCTTCGAGATCAGGAACCTTCAGACGCTCGGCATGGGATCGCAGATCGTCGGCGGAAAGTACCGCGACATCAGCGCCCAGGGCGTCGGAGAGGCTGCCCAGCATGCGCACGCGTTCGTAGGGTCCCGTGAAGTCGATCTCTTGACCTTGATAGACGACCTCGAGCGAACCCGTCGCGGCTTGGATCACTTCCGCCAACATACGCTCTGTCAAGTCCATCAAGCCTTCATAGTCGATAAGAGCCTGGTAGAATTCGAGCATCGTAAATTCGGGATTGTGGAGTCGATCGATGCCCTCGTTTCGAAAATCTTTGCTGATCTCATAGACACGTTCCAGGCCCCCCACGATGAGGCGCTTGAGGTAGAGCTCGTCGGCAATTCGAAGGTAAAGCGTCCGGTCCAATGCGTTGTGTTTCGTGAGGAACGGACGCGCTGCCGCCCCACCATACAAAGGCTGAAGGGCTGGTGTTTCAACTTCCAAGAAGTCCTCACCGTCCAAAAAGCTCCGAAGCTTCGAAATGATCTTGGCCCGGGTGCGGAATACCTCCCGGACTTCGGGATTGACTGCGAGATCGGCATAGCGCTGACGGTACCGGATTTCCTTGTCTGAGAACCCACTGAACGTACTCCGTTCGCCGGTCTCCGCATCCGTCTCCGTCTTCCCGAGCGGGAGCGGCCGCAAGGATTTAGCGAGCAGTGTCCAGTCCTGTACTCTTACCGTGACTTCCCCAGTGCGCGTGCGAAAGAGTACTCCCTCCGCGCCGATCCAATCGCCGAGGTCGAGTAGCTCGAGCGCCCCGAACAGTTCATCCCCCAACACGTCCTTTCGAAAATAGATCTGGACCTGGCCTGAGCGATCCTCGACGTGTGCGAATGCGCTCTTCCCGTGGGACCTGTAGCTCGTGATACGTCCGGCGACCGAAACGAGCTCCGCCTGTCCGTTCTCGTCGAGTGCGCCTGCCTGCTCCGCCTCACCGAAGAGCGAAACGGCTTCCCCCGCGAGATGAGTCCGGTCGTAGCTATAGGCGTAAGGCTCGAGGCCCCGCTCTCGTATCGCCTCCAGCTTGTCGTGACGGTGTTGTCTCACCTGGCTGAGCTCTTCGGACGCGACTCCTTCCCCCTCGGTGCCCTGCGAAGCCTCGGTCACTTTGCGGCTCCTTGCCCGGTGGATTGCTTCAGGTAGGCCTCGATAAACGGATCGAGGTCGCCATCCATCACTTTGCTCACGTCGCCGACTTTCAATTCGGTGCGGTGATCGTTGACCATGGTATACGGTTGAAAAACGTAGGAGCGGATCTGGTTCCCCCAGCCGATCTCCGTCTTCGTCGATTCGAGCTCAGCCTTCTCCTTTTCCCGTTCTTCCAGAGCGCGCTCGTAGAGTCCGGCCTTGAGCATCTTCATGGCCGTCGCACGATTCTTGTGCTGGGACCGCTCTTGCTGGCAAGAGACCACGATTCCCGTGGGAATGTGAGTGATCCGGATCGCCGAATCCGTCTTGTTCACGTGCTGTCCGCCTGCGCCAGAGGCACGGAATGTATCGACCCGTAGATCGGAGTCGTCGATTTCGATCTCGATCGTGTCATCGACCTCAGGATATACAAACACACTCGCGAACGAAGTGTGCCGCCGCGACTGGGCATCGAAGGGCGAAATACGCACGAGGCGGTGCACTCCCTTCTCCGCCTTGAGATAACCGTAGGCGTCGTCTCCTGACACCTCCAACGTTGCGCTCTTGATCCCTGCTTCCTCTGCGGGCTGTAGGTCGAGCACGTTCACGCTGTACCCATGACGCTCGGCCCACCGCATGTACATGCGAGTCAACATCTCGGCCCAGTCCTGGGACTCCAGGCCGCCCGCACCTGGGTGCACGGTAAGCAGGGCACCCCGATGATCGTCGGATCCCTGGAGCATCGTGCGCACCTCGAGCGCCTCGCTCCGGCGTTCGACCTCCCCGATCTCGGCGAGCCATTCCGCTTCGAGATCATCGTCCGACTCTGCCTCCAGGAGCGTCCCAAGTTCAACGAGTTCCGAGGACTTCTCGTCCAGTTCTTTCCAGGGGTCAACCCAACTCTTCAGGCGATTCGATTCGACGATGACCTCGCGCGCTTGATCCTGATTATCCCAGAACCCCGAACCGGCCATCTCCTTGTCCAGCACTTCAATCCGAGCGGTCTTTCCAACGACGTCAAAGGTACCCCCGAAGGTCGGAGATACGTCCGGAGACCGCGTCCAACCGCTGGAGTCCTTCTTTGCTCATCGTCGCCGCTCTCTCGTTATTCCGGTGTCACGTCTGTTCAACGCAAGAAGGGGCCGTCCGCAAGGACGACCCCAAGGAGAACCCCAGAAAACATATTCAGTGCCCGAAAGGGGCATCAAACTTCAGATCGGAGCAAAGAGCGAACGCCTCTTCAGTATCGCTCGTGCCCTCCAACACCAGACAGGAGGGGAACGCACGGTTTACGAACTCGTGCACCTCCTCGACTCCCTCCGCCGTCTCAAGGTGAAGTTCGTGCCGTGCGCAGAACCGGGAAACTAGATCAGACCACTTTCCGGGCCACGAGCCTCTGTACACAATCGACTGTGCGGACATACCGCCTTGCGATTAGGGAGATGGAGGGTGTTTCTTCGCCCTTTTCGTCGAATCTACAATGACGAAATCGATAAAACGTTCCTCCTTATCGACCCGGGCCACCCGTATTCTCAAGCGATCCCCAAGACGGAAGCTACGGTGGGACCGTTCTCCGACCAATAGGTATTGGTCCTGGCGGAAGATGTAATAATCGTCATTCATGCTGTTCACGTGGACCAATCCTTCCACGAATACGTCATCGAGGAGGACAAAAATCCCGAAGGAAGTGACGCCGGAAACCGTGCCGAAAAAGTCGTCTCCGAGATGCCGCTCCATGTATTCGACCTTTTTAAGGTCCACGCTTTCTCTTTCGGCTGCCTCGGCGACCCTTTCGCGTACGCTGCAACGCTCGGCTCTGTCCTTGAGACCTGGTCCCTCCCAGTGTTCCGGAACAGCGTGACCCTCGACGAGCGTGTGCACGAGAACCCGGTGAAGCCAGAGATCCGGATACCGCCGAATAGGGGACGTGAAGTGGGTATATCCGTCTGACGCGAGTCCGTAATGGCCGAGGTTTCGGACATCGTACCGGGCCCGGCTCATGGACCGGAGGATCACCGTCGAGACGAGTTTTTCTTCTGGCCGCCCCTCGACTTGCTTGAGGATTGCTTGCAGGTCTTTCTGCGAGATGTTTCCCTTCGAAACACGATGGCTGAGGCGGCCCAGTAAGGTGCGCAGATCTCGCATCTTGTCCGTCGGAGGCGGCTCGTGCACTCGGTAAAGGATGGGCAACCGCTTTTGTGCGGCCTCCCGTGCCGCGATCTCGTTGGCCAGCAACATGAAGGCCTCGACTAGGCGATGGCTTTCGAGCCTCTCCACCACACGGATCGAGACGGGCTCCCCTTTTTCGCCCAGCAACACACGTCCCTCCGGAAGATCGAAGTCCAGAGAGCCACGATCCTTTCGTCTCTCGCGCAAGATTTCGGCTAGGGCCGCCAGGGCGCGAAGAGCTTCGTCCGTCTGCCGATCGATCGACTTCTTGTTGTCCAGGACGGCCTGCGCTTCTTCGTAACTCAGCTTGTGCCGGCTTCGGATTTCCGTGCGCTCGAAACGGGCCTCTCGGACGCGGCCCACAGGGTCCACGGTGACGAAGACCGACACTGCGAATCGATCAGTGTCTGGGAGCAAAGAGCAGGCGTCGGTGGATAGCTCGTGGGGGAGCATCGGAATGACGCGGTCCACGAGGTAGACGCTCGTGCCCCGCTTGAACGCTTCCAGGTCCACTTCATCATCCGGGCGCACAAAGTGAGAGACGTCCGCGATATGAATGCCGACCTCCCAGGATTCGTCTTCGAGAGGCCGGATAGACAGCCCGTCATCGTGGTCCTTCGCATCCGCTGGGTCGATCGTAAATACGTGGAGGTCCCGTCGGTCCGTACGAAGCTCTCCTGGGTCCTTTCTCCGTTGAGACACGGCGTCCCGTGCCGCCGAAACGACACTCTCGGGAAAAGCCAGCGGCAACCCGTAGTCATGGATCACAGACAGGATGTCGACACCGGGATCACTCGATTTCCCGAGCACCGTTTCGATTCGGCCCGTCGGCCCCATCTTGCCGCTACCGAACGTCGTGATGCGGGCAACTACGACATCACCCTCCGAAGCTTTCGCCTGGTCCCCCTGAGCCACCAAAATCTCGCGGGATATCCGACGATTCCGGGGGTGAACCACCCCGAAGGAACCGGACCGCCGAAAGGTGCCCACCACGGTTTCGTGCGCTCGGTCCAGTACCTTGATCACTCGGCCAACGGGGCTCCGCCCACGCGGGCGCCCCTCCACACGCACGACCACCTGATCCCCGTCCATCGCCGACTCCAGGGAGAGGCCGGGTACGAAGACGTCTTGCCCGCCCGTGTCTGGCGCAACGAAGCCATCGCCCTTTTGCGTGATCGCAAGGCGACCCGCGACAAGGTTGGCTTTTTCGGGCACGGCGTAACGTTGCCCTTTCACACGATAGAGGCGCCCGCGCTCGAGCATGCCACGAAGGACGAGCCGAAAATCCCGAAAATCCCGGGGCGCTACGTCCATCCCTTTTGCGATTTCCTTGGCCTTTATCGGGCCCCGGCGAGAATGGCGGAGGTAGTCGAGCACCGCATCTTCCGACGGAATCTTCACCTTCCGAGGCACGTAAACGCCTCAGTTGCCGTCATTGCCGGACTTCCCCACGGGTACCCTAAAGCCGAAACGACCGAGGTCCTTTTCCCTCCGTCGCCACTTCGGGCGTAGCTTGACTCGGAGTTCGAGGTAAACCCGTCGTCCGATGAATTCCTCGATTTTCGCGCGAGACGAACGACCCAACTCTCGGATCGCCGCCCCCTTGTCCCCGACCAGGATCCCCTTCTGCGAGTTTCTTTCCACGAAGAGATTCGCCTTGATATAGACGGGGTCTTGGTCCTCACGAAACTCGTCGACCGCCGCGAAAACCGAGTACGGTACCTCCTCCCGGAATTGTTCGAAGACCGTCTCCCGGATGAACTCTGCAACGAAGAATCGGACTGGAGCGGCCGCGATGTCATCCGGTGGATAGAGGAAGGGCCCTTCTGGGAGAGCCTCAGTAATCTCCGACCAGAGCGCGGCCACTCCCGGACCGTGGAGGGCCGAAATCCCACGTGCTTCACAATGGAGCTCGGAGCTGGCCCATTCGGAGATTCTGGCGATCTCGTCTGGCTCGGCTTCGTCAATCTTATTGATCACCACAAGCAAGTGAGCAGTCGACAGTGAGAGTGCCTCAACTATGGCCTTCTTTTCGGATTCGTGAAGTGGATCGGTTGCATCCACAAGAAGAACAATGACGTCTCCCTCCCGTACCGCGTCCAGGGCCTCCTCGAGCATGGAATGCTGAAAGAGATCCTTGGCCAGGAGAAGGCCTGGTGTGTCGAGGAAAATAGCCTGGATGTGACCCTTAGTGTGGATACCCGTAATACGTTGCCATGTAGTCTGAGCCTTGGCGGTAACGATGCTGAGTTTCTGCCCAATTAAGCGATTCATGAGTGTGGATTTGCCCGCGTTGGGGCGGCCGAGGAGGGTGACATAACCCGTGCGGGTTGGCACATTCGCGTCGGAGGGGGGCGTTTCGAGAGTCATGGACGAAAGATCACACTCTCCGGGAGCGTGGGGCAATCCAGGGCACTTGTGGGCGGAAGCGTCGGCGTGTTGGGGGGGCACGGTGCCATAACCGCCAGCCTGGAGCGCGGGGAGAAACTTCACGCAGGTCCTGCGACAGGAGACGGTGCAGCCCGATCAAGGGCTACCGTACCGCGAGCGGGTCATACCCGAGCTCCGGACCGGGACGTTTCGGATCGTCGGCAGGATCGTCGCTCGAGATCCCGCACTCGCGGATACCACGGTCATTATACAGCGTGTGTGTTTAAGGCGATTGAAGCATGGAACCAGGCTCGGCAGACCTCCCTAGAAGAGGGGAACTAGTTCAAAGCCAGGCGGTTGCTGGTTTCGTCTTACGGAACAAGAAAACCAGACCGAGTCCAGCGAAGAGCCCACCAAGGTGCGCCGCGTAGGCGATACCTCCGCCGTCCCCTGCTGCTGCAGCTCCCAGGCCCAGGAACTGCATAGCGATCCATATCCCGAGAAATACCCAAGCTGGGATGGGCATGATGCGGATGAAATAGAAGAACACGACAAGCGTTTTGATACGCGCCTTCGGGTACAGAATGAAATACGCGCCCATGATTCCACTAATCGCGCCTGATGCACCAACCATCGGGATGCTCGAGTCAGGCGACATAAAGGTGTGAGCGCCAGCGGCAATCAGACCGGTCAGGACAAAGAACGCCAAGAAACGTAGATGTCCCATGGAGTCTTCAATGTTGTCGCCAAAGATCCAGAGCATCCAACAGTTTCCGATCAGATGCATCCAACTTCCGTGCGAGAACATGGATGTGAAGAGGGTTGGCCAACCGAGGCCGCCTGTCGGGCATGGGCCCTGCTGTTCACTCATGTTGAAACTTCCAGTCAACTCAGCCGGAATCGCTCCAAGATTGCAAATCGAACTGTAGTATGTCTCCTCTGACATTCCGGCCCCTTGCAGGAACACCCAAACACCTGTGCATGCCGCGATCACAGCGAAGGTGATCAGCGGTGATAGCGTGGTAGGATTTTCGTCACGAAGTGGAAACATGGCCTACAAACAGAAAGGGTGTGTTTGACAATAACAACTATTCAAGATGATGCGGTATAGCGGTCTCAATACCGAGGGGACGATTATTTATCCCGCGTAGTGGGGTGACGAGAAGTTCCGTGGTCTCTTCAATGCGCGTGGCCAACGTCCAGACCAGTTCCCGATTTCAGTGGCAAGGAAGAAGGGCCCACACCCTGATCGGAGCATAAAAAAGAAGGGCCCATCCCGAAGGATGAGCCCAACATATGTGCTGGCGGCGACGTACTCTCCCACCAAGTCGCCTCGGCAGTACCATCCGCGCGGCAGAGCTTAACGACCGTGTTCGGGATGGGAACGGGTGTATCCTCTGCGCTAAGACCACCAGCAACAAGCATGGAGGCCGAAAAATAGGCCTCGAGCAAGCAAAGGGTAGAGAAAAGAAGAGACAGACCTCAAGGGGGTCCAACTTATGTCCAAGCGTGTGTCAGTTTGAAGTGAGGAAAGAAAAGAACTGGTCAAGCCTCTCGGGCGATTAGTACGGCTCGGCTACACGTGTTGCCACGCTTCCACCTGCCGCCTATCAACGTGCTAGTCTCGCACGGCCCTTCTGAGAACTTACGTTCTGGGAGTGCTCATCTCGGAGGGGGCTTCCCACTTAGATGCTTTCAGCGGTTATCCTTTCCCGACGTCGCTACCCGGCAATGCCCCTGGCGGAACAACCGGTACACGAGGGGTCAGTCCGTCCCGGTCCTCTCGTACTAGGGACAGCTCTCCTCAACACTCCAACGCCCACGACGGATACAGACCGAACTGTCTCACGACGTTCTAAACCCAGCTCATGTACCACTTTAACGGGCGAACAGCCCGACCCTTGGGACCTTCTCCAGCCCCAGGATGTGATAAGCCGACATCGAGGTGCCAAACCGCCCCGTCGATGTGAACTCTCGGGGGCGATAAGCCTGTTATCCCCGGCGTACCTTTTATCCGTTGAGCGACG